>WBZO01000057.1_pt1 | contig 290789 bp, 192 predicted proteins | sample 5204261 | NCBI WGS metagenome assembly WBZO01 (sample SAMN12412400, study PRJNA552823) | activated sludge metagenome | isolation source: activated sludge from anammox sidestream of wastewater treatment plant... | place: USA: North Carolina | collected 2017-09 | reverse complement strand
GGGATTGGAGAATAATGGTAACTCAATTAACAATAATTTTTGGAGAAAGATTTGAAAAATATCTTCGTTAATCGGAGAAGACCGATGAACTCCTATTTTTCAATTACACAAAACTCTGAACAGTCTCATCGATTAGTTTAAAACAGATGCTTTTACAACCTTGTTATTAATTAATTTCGATTCTCATAAACACTGACCCAATTCCCGGATAATATGTCTCTTAATTTTGTACCTGTAATAATTTTAATGATACCAAAACAGTAGATTTCCACAAATTGCAAAACCTACGGCAGTTGCAGCTTTCCGCAATGCAGGCATTGTTAGAGCCGGTGGCGGGAGAGTTTCAATGATTCCCCCGCTTTCGTCAAATTATTACGGATTACAACCAACTATCGTTTAACGCAACTCACAGCGAATTACAGTCGTTTATCGAAAATTACAGCAAATTGCCACAGATTACCACCGCTTACCGTGCCTCAAAGTGAATTACTGCCACTTACTGAAAATTATAGTAAATTACCACTTCCCGCGTCTCAAAACAACTCGCGGCAATTACCGGCAGATTACAGCAACTTAAGGCAACTTAAGGCAGATTACAGTAGCTGCTCTTCGGCATCCTCTCCGTTGCCGTTGTTATTTCCGTTATCGTTACCGTTTTCTTCATCGTCATCGGGAACAACTTTGGAGATGTCGGTGATTGAATCGCCGTCTTTCAGGTTGATAACGCGAACGCCCTGAGTGTTTCTGCCCATGGTTCGGATATCCCTTGCAGCCATCTTGATTACCATACCGCCGGAAGTGATACAGATAAGCTCGTCGTTATCGTTAAGTTCCATAATTGCCATTAATTTGCCGGTTTTTTCGGTAGTTTTAACGGTTATGATACCTTTACCGCCACGGTTGGTAACGCGGTAGTCGTTAACATCTGAGCGCTTGCCGTAGCCTTTATCTGTTACCACCATAACGGTGCTGGTTCGTTTGATAACAAGTGAGCCGATAACAAAATCGCCCTTGCCGAGACGGATACCAATAACACCTGTGGCGCCTCTTCCCATATCACGAACCACTGCTTCGTCAAAGCGGATAGCCATGCCGTCGTGCGTTCCGATAATTATATTATCGCCCGGTTCGGCAAGTTTTGCGCTGATTAGCGAGTCACCCTCGTTAAGATTAAGGGCGATAATGCCTGAGCGACGGACATTTCCGTAGGCGGAAAGAACGGTTTTCTTAATTATACCGTTTTTGGTAACCATCACCAGGTACTGGTCGTTTCTGAACTCTTTAACAGTAACGAAAGCGGTAATTTTTTCGTCGGGCGTTTTCTCAATCAGGTTAAGAATTGACCTTCCCAGCGCTGACCTGCCTACATCCGGCACCTCGTAAACCTTCAACCAGTAGCACCGCCCTTTATCTGTGAAGAACATAATATAGTGGTGCGTAGAGGCAACAAACATCGTTTCGATAAAGTCGCCGTCTTTTGTGCCGGCGCCCGTAACGCCCCTTCCGCCCCGTTTTTGTTTTCTGTAGCCACTTGCAGGGAAGCGTTTGATGAATCCGCGGTGTGAAATGGTGACCACCACATCTTCTTCGGCGATCATATCTTCAAGCGAGAAGTTCTCGTAGTCGATAATTATTTCGGTGCGTCTTTCATCGCCGTATTTATCGATAAGAACGAGCAGTTCTTCTTTAATAATGAGGTATCGCTTCTCTTCACTTTCGAGTATCCCTCTCAGTTTTTCGATCAGTTTCAGGAGTTCTTTGTACTCCTGCTCAATTTTCTTTCTTTCCAGCCCGGTCAGTCGTTGCAGCCTCATATCGAGTATGGCTTTCGCCTGAATTTCAGAAAGCCCGAAGCGCTTCATCAGGTTATTTTTCGCCGTTTCGGTATCTTTCGAAGCCTTAATCAGTGCGATTACCTCGTCGATGTTATCAAGCGCAATGATGTAGCCTTCCAAAATATGCGCCCGGCGCTCGGCAGCGTCAAGTTCGAACTTTGTTCTTCTGATCAGCACTTCCATCCTGTGTTCAAGGAAGTGGTGCATCATCTCTTTCAGGTTCAGAACCTTCGGCACGCCGTTAACCAACGCAAGCATGATCACACCGAAAGTAACCTGCATCTGGGTGTGTTTGTAAAGCTGGTTGAGCACAACGGCGGGCTGGGCGTCTTTTTTAAGTTCTATAACCACGCGCATGCCGTCGCGGTCCGATTCATCCCGCAGGTTCGAGATGTGCTGAATCTTCCCTTCTTTAACCAACTGAGCGATTTTTTCGATAAGCCCCGCTTTGTTCACCTGATAGGGAAGTTCGGTAACAATTATCTGAGTTCTTCCGCTTTTTAGAGTTTCTGTGTTTGCTTTCGCCCTGACTATAAGTTTGCCGCGCCCGGTGTGGTAGGCGTTTTTAACCTCCGTGTAGCCGTAAATTATGCCGCCCGTTGGGAAGTCGGGTGCTGTAACATGCGTCATCAGCTCGTCTATAGTGATTTCGGGGTTTTCGATCAGCGCAACCAAGCCGTGCACAATTTCGTTCAGGTTGTGCGGCGGGATATTGGTAGCCATACCTACGGCGATGCCGCTCGAACCGTTAATCAGCAGATTAGGCAAATAAGAGGGAAGAACGCGCGGCTCCTGCAGCGATTCATCAAAGTTAGGCATGAAATCAACGGTGTTTTTATCGAGATCGCGCAGCATTTCGTCGGAAATTCTTGCTAAACGGGCTTCGGTGTATCTCATTGCAGCGGCGGAATCGCCATCGACCGAGCCAAAGTTACCCTGACCCATAATCAGCGGGTAGCGAAGCGAGAAATCCTGCACCATACGCACCATTGTGTCGTAAACGGCGGAGTCACCGTGCGGATGGTACTTACCCAACACATCACCGACAATTCTTGCCGATTTTTTGTAGGGTCTGTTGTAGAAATAGCCCAGCTCGTACATCCCGTAGAGCACCCTGCGGTGAACGGGCTTAAGCCCATCGCGCACATCGGGCAACGCACGGGAAACGATGACGGACATCGAATAATCTATATAAGATGATTTTAATTCTTCTTCAAGTGAAATTGGAATAATCTTATCGAACATATTTGCCATAAAACTGCAAACTCACTAAATAATTAACAAAAACTGTTTTTACCCGTTTCCGGGCTTTTGATTAACCGGGTGCGCCTGCAGGCGAACAGACCCGTTATCAAACAAAATCGCCAACAGCGGCAACCGGTATTTTATTAAAATACATCTGAATTATAAACTACGCCTCTGAAGTTTAAGCAATAAATCTAAAATTTAAGCTACACATCTAAATTTCTGACATACCGGGCGTTTTTTTCGATGAATTGCCGGCGCGGCTCGACACTATCGCCCATCAGAACTTCGAAAAGCCTGTTGGCGTCGGCTGCTGATTCCAAAGTAACCTGCAGAAGTGTTCTCGTCTCGGGGTTCATTGTGGTTTCCCAGAGCTGCTCGGGGTTCATTTCACCGAGACCTTTGTATCGAGAAATCACCACGCCCTTAACATTGCCTTCATCATCAAATTCCCGGTCTTCTTCTGCACCCTCGGCAGTGGCGGGTGCTGCGGCGATTGCCTGATTTATCTGTGAGGAGGCAGAGGCTGCCGAGGCACCACCGGCGGCGGAGCCTTTCTTGGAAGCTGCCCTTAGGCGCCTTAAAATTTCATCCCTCTCTTTATCATCGTAGGCATAAAACTCTTCACGCCCTTTTTTCACCTTATAAAGCGGTGGTTGAGCTATGTAAATTTTGCCCGTAATAAGCAGCGGCTGCATATATCTGTAAAGAAAAGTAAGCAGGAGCGTGCGGATGTGGCTGCCGTCAACATCGGCATCGGTCATCAGAATAAGTTTGCCGTAGCGGATTTTTGCGAGGTCTAACTCCGGTTCAATTCCGCACCCCATAGCGGCAATAATCGCCTGAATTTCGTTGTTTTCAAGGATTTTGTGAAGTTTAGCCTTTTCAACATTCAGAATTTTACCGCGCAGCGGAAGTATCGCCTGGAACCTTCTGTCGCGCCCTTGTTTCGCGGAGCCACCCGCCGAGTCACCCTCGACAATAAACACTTCGCAGTGCTCGGGATCGGTGATTGAGCAGTCAGCAAGTTTGCCGGGCAGATCGAAGCTATCCAGCGCATTTTTTCTGCGGGCAAGGTCGCGGGCTTTTCTTGCGGCTTCACGCGCTTCGGCAGCACGGAGCGATTTTTCAATTATTTTTTTACCAACACCGGGGTTTTCTTCCAAAAATTCGGCAAGTTTTTCGTTAACTAATGTTTCCACCGCTGATTTGGTCTCGCTGTTTCCGAGTTTTGTTTTGGTCTGTCCCTCGAACTGAGGTTCCATCACCTTCACGGAAATAACAGCTGTCAGCCCTTCTCTGAAATCATCCCCGGAAAGGGTGATTTTCGAGTTTTTCATCAGGTTGTTTTTCGAGGCGTAGTTGTTAAGAGTACGCGTAAGTGCAGCTTTGAAGCCGACTAAATGTGTACCCCCCTCGTGTGTGTTGATGTTGTTCACATAAGAAGAGATGTTTTCCTGAAACTCTTCGTTATAGCGGAAAGCGATTTCGATTGGGGTTCCGTCTTTTTCGCCCTCAATGTAAATTGTTTTGTGGAGCGGTCTTCTGCCTTCATCCATATAGTCAACAAATTCAACCAAGCCGCCCTTGAAGTGGAAAGTATCCTCTTCTTCCGAGCCTTCGCGGGCATCCTTACAGCCGATGGTTACATTTTTGTTCAGGTAGGCGAGTTCACGCATTCTGGAAATGACGGTATCGTATTTGAAGACCGTAACTTTGAAAATTTCGTCGTCGGGCATGAAAATTACTTTTGTGCCTGTAGCGTTGGATTTTGTAGTTCCGATAACTTTAAGTGGTGTGTAAACTTCGCCCTTGCGGAACTCCATGAAGTAGATTTTTTTATCCCTTTTAACCTCTACTTTCATCCATTTGGAAAGAGCATTCACAACCGAAACACCCACGCCGTGCAGCCCGCCGGAAACTTTGTACGAGTTTTTATCGAATTTTCCGCCGGCGTGGAGGACTGTCATCACCACTTCAACTGCGGGTTTTTTCTCCTCCGGATGAAGATCGACGGGGATGCCCCTGCCGTTATCTTCCACGGTTACGCTGTTGTCTTTGTTGATAGTAACGGTTATCAGGTCGCAGAAGCCGGCGAGTGCTTCGTCGATACTGTTATCCACAACTTCGTTAATGAGGTGGTGCAACCCCCTGTTGCTTATATCGCCTATGTACATTGCGGGTCGTTTCCTGACCGCTTCTAAACCTTTTAGAACATTGATACTCGAGGCATCATAGTCGCCGTTACCGTTACCGTTTGATTTGCCTTTAGGTTTAGCGTTTGTTTCGCTCATTTTAATTCCGTCAGTCTCTGATTATCTTAAAAATTTAGTTTGTCTAATCTTAGTTTTAATTTGTTTTGTTTTTAAAAGTTTTTTAGTCGTTATGGTTTTTTCAATTACCGTGAAAACTTAATTTGCTTAATTTTTTCAGATTTGAACCATGTGTTCATTCTGTTCACTAAGAGTTCGTCGTTGAATTTCAGCTCATTTTTCAGAGCGGGATTATCAACTTTAATGCTTAAAGTGCCGTTATCGTACTTCACCGGCAGCACATGCCCGGCAAGTTCCGGAAAAATGAGGAAGAAATTTTCATAAACCTCTTCTTTTTCCATCACTTCCCTCACCTTGCTGAAAGCAGGGTCTTGTTTTATCACCTCACCCACTGAGGTTACAAATTTTTTTGCCATTTTTTCGTTTCTTTCGGTGCCGGAAACAGTTTTGTGTTTCTTCCTGTTGATTTTTTGGGTTTTGCCGCTTGGTTTTGCTCCTTGTTTCTGTCACTTCCTTCTGCCTTTTGGCACTGCGGCTTATTGCTGCTTCTTAGTACCGCCTTTTCCATTTGACTCTTAGTTTTGCCGCTTGGTTTTGCTCTTAGTACCACCCCAAAGTTATGTTTTTGAGAGCAACACCCCGTCGCACTTTCCGTCATGGATTCTGCCCCGAAACACCTCCCTCTTAGTTATGTTTTAAAAGCAATTACCCCGCCGCCACTTCCGAAAGAAAAATAGCGGCATCGTTCTCATCGTGCGAAAGGAACTCGTGGTTCGAAAAATCAGTGAGCGTAATGAACGCCTGCCCCACTTCCTTTAAATACCGGCTGATCGCAAGCGACCTCTTCTTATCCAGTTCACCAAAAACATCATCCAACAGAAAAAAGGGGGTGTTTTTAAGCGAATCTTTCAGGTAGAAAAACTGCGCAAACTTTAACGCCACCTGAAAGGTTTTGTGCTGCCCTTGCGAACCGTAAGTGCGCAACGACTTGCCGTTTATGCTGAAAACAAAGTCGTCGCGGTGCGGGCCCACTAAGTTGGAAGCACGCCTGAGTTCATTTTCCCGGTTTTCCGCAAGTTTTTCAGCAAACACCTTTTTAATATCATCATCCTGCCGCGCGAACGATTCATACTCGATCTGCGGTGTCTCTTGCTTCTTCATGATATTAGAGTAGGATTCGGTGAGGTAATCTTTGAAATCTGTGATGAACCTTCGCCTGAACTCGACAAGTTGAGTGCCGGAGTTGACAAGCTTCTCGTTCCATGCCTCAAGTTGATCAAGAAATGATCTCGATCGTTGCTCTTTCAATTTGAATAAGAGGGATGATCTTTGCTTTAGTGTCCTGTTATAGTCAAGCAATATATTAAGATATGCCTGACTTGCCTGTGAAATAACCTGATCGGCAAATCTTCTTCTGTCAGCGGGGTAGCCGTGTGTAAGCTCCAAATCCGCCGGTGTTAACACCACCACAGGGAACTTGCCGATAATATCGGCGCTGCGCGCAAGCGGTTTGCCGTCGTTAAAATAAACTCTTTTATTCTCCTGTTTACTGTAGTAAATCCTCACTTTATGCGAGGTAAAACTCTCTATAAATGAGATTACCTCGTAAGACTCCGCCCCGAAAGCCGTCAGTTCGGAATCGGGTGAGGATCTGAAACTTTTCGTGGTGCTGATGAGGTAAATAGCCTCGAGCACCGTGGTTTTCCCCACTCCATTGCCCCCAATCAAATAGTTGAGTGAGGGTGCAAATTCATATTTCGAGTCGTTGTGCTTCCTGAAATTTTTCAGTTCCAGCGACTTTAAAATCATAAAGTGTTAAGGCGAGTCGGCATCAGAAGCATTGTGAGGTCTTCATTCTCTTCCTGCTTCAACGGCTTGAAAATAGCTGCCTTTTGCGGGGTATTCAACTCGACAACGAGGTCGTCGCCACCTATATTATTCAGAATTTCGAAAAGATTTTCTGTTTTAAACCCGATAGTAAACGGCTCGCCTAAGTAGTTAGCCTGGATCGATTCATCCGCACGGCTTCCGCTTTCCTGATCTTCGGTGTTCAGTTCAATTTTATCGGGCTGTAACGACACTTTAACGAGCTGGAAGTTTTTGTTGCTCATTAAAATCATTCTTCTTGTAGCCGAAAGGAACGGCGCCCGGCTGATGGTCAGTTTGTTCGGGTTTTCAGCAGGGATAACGGCAACATAATCGGGGAATTTATGCTCAATCAGGCGGGAAACCAACTTTGTGGAGCCTGATTCAACAAACATTCCGCCGGCTGTATATCTTAAATAAACAACCCCATCTTCCAGCAATTTTTGAAGGATGTTAACAGTTTTACCGGGAACAACGATTGAAACGGGTTCCTCGTGTTTAATCGCCGTTGCCGAATATTTAACCAATTTGTGAGCGTCGGTTGAAACAAAATGCGTTCCGTTTTCCCTCATATCGATCAGCACGCCTGTCATTGCGATTCGGGCGCTGTCTTTACTGATTGCAAAAGAAGTAAGTTGAAGTGCAGTCTTAAGCACCTTTGCATCGATCTCCAAAGTTTTTTCCGTTGGGATCTCTTTAAATTCCGGGAAGTTATCAGGTGAAGCATAGTTAAAATCGTAGTGCCCGGAATCGGTCTTTGCGACAATTTTTTCGTTTTCAACTATAAACCTGACTAAGGTATCGCCGAGTGATTTTACAAACTCGCTCAGTAATTTTCCTTTTACAATAAATCTTGCGCTTCCGTCACAAGTTACATTATCTTTAGCACTGATTGCAACTTCGTGATCGTTAGCTGTGAGGGTAAGTTCACCATCCCCGAACTCGATCAGAATGTTCTCGAGGATCGGCATCGGTGTGCGCAATGGAACTGCGGGAAGAACTTTGGTTATCAGCTTATCAAAAGCTATACTGTTGATGGTAAATTGCATTATGATTTCCTCTTTTTCCGAATTCCAAAAATACACATTTTTTACGACATTTTTGCAGTAGAAACCCATCCATTTTCGTGCAATTTTTTAACAGAAGCTATTATTTGCCCCTTTTTTTGAGACTAAAGGCGTGCTTTGTTGCGGAAAGAAGTTCGCTGACTAACACAGAGTGGTATATAAGGCAGAGTTAAAGGCGTGCTTTGTTGCGGAAAGAGTAGTAAGCAGCGGAAGTATCCATCAAAAGTTAACAAACGAACAGATGATTAAAATATTCTCAAGTGAGAAACAGTTCCGGAAGCAATTATGTTGTTTTGAGAGATGAAGTGTTTGTTAAAAGTTTCAATCAACAAAAAATCTATCCCTGAATTATCAAATTGCTTTTCAGTTTATCAAAGAGGTTAAGTTTTACCCCTAGAAGGTTACTGGCTTCAACTCCTTGAATTCTTCCACTTCTGTAGAGGTAATAAACAAACTGCGAAAAACTTTTACTGTTTCTGTTTATAACAACTCGATAATAATCAGTCTGGGCACCCGCTGATTTTTCAGCTTGTTGCAGTAAAAACTTTTGATATTTATCCTGAATAATATCTTTAAGAAGCTTAAACTCAGATTTGTTTATCATTCTGAGTTCGAAAAGTCGGATCAACATAGCGTACGAGCTAACTCCAAGCTTTTTAGAGTTCTCTTCAATCACGGAGTGATCCCAGATTACACCTCTTTTATTTTGTTCTTTAAAGAAAGTTTCCGGCATTAAAACATTTGCAGCTACCCTGTTGCAAAATCTCTCAGTTTTTGAAAATTCGTCTTCCGCGAAAACGGAGGGCTCATATAAATTAATATCAGAAATTCCGCTTTCTCCAATCCACAGATGTGCTAATTCGTGAATTAAAGTAAACATCTTCGCATTTTCTGAGTCCCTTCCGTTAATGAAAATAAAAGGTGCGTATGGGTCATAAATCGCAAAACCTCTGGCATCATCAATTTCAATAGGATATTGGTTTTGAAAACTTTTCGTAACAGAAACAAAAATCCCTTTTTGCTCAACCCATGTAATCCATTCCTTAAGCGAATTTTTTCTGTAGCCTTTTTTATCCTCCGGCACAAAGGTTTGAACAATACTTTCAGCAACCTCTATTTCACTATTATTAGTGTTGAACCTATTTAAAAAACGGAGTTTTTCATCGCCTTCTTCTTTTTTTATTTCACTTATTCGGTCTTGTTTTTCTCGAATACCCCGAATAAAAAATGTTAAAGCGGTGCTAATTTCAGTTTCGAATCTTCTGCCGCGAAAATCTCTAAGAGTATCGAAATCTTTCGGCGGCTCTGGAAGATAAAATACCGCCAAAGGGCGTCTGTATAACTTTGACATTTTTTCCGCCAGCGAAAAAGAGGGAGTTTCTTCACCGGATTCGATTCTCTTCAGTTTTTCAACTGAGATTTTTAATTTCTCAGCAGCTTTTTCTTCAGAAAATTTGGCGGTAGTTCTTGCCCACACCAATAATTCGGGTGTAACAAAGGCTTTTCTGCTCATTTTGAATTAATTTTCAACTTTAGGTGCTAGTATTCTGATATTTTAATACTTTTTAAATTCAGAAGTAACTTGGATTCCCGGTACTGTTGCAAATTCCCGACGCTGCAAATAATAAATTGGGAAAAAATAAATTGAATCGTTATGTTAATAATTTTATACAGTTTCTTCTTTTCAAGCTGCCCGTATTCAAATTCAACCGAGCGTTTTAATTCTAAAATACTTCGGAAGTTAACAACCAAAATACAATAATTTGATGTAAAACGAAAAAGCAAAATGTATGGTACAGTTATCCCCCGACACTTCCCCCAAGAATTATTGTCTTTCGCACCTGATACACATTTTGTAAATTTGTTGTTTGTACAAATTATAATTCGAGAGAATGAAAAAAACAGCCTTAAGTGCACTTATAGCGTTGGTATTTCTGACGGGTTGCGCAACGGATATCGACAGGTCATCGATGACGCCCGAAGAAAGATTTCAATACGCAATGTCTCTGTACAATGATGAATCGTATTTAGACGCAGTTTCGGAGTTCGAAAGCATACTTATTCAGTTTCCCGGCTCTTCAATAGCTCCTAACGCACAGTTCTATTTGGGTATGGCACGCTTCAAAAGAGGTGAATATCTGATGGGCGCCTACGAGTTCAGCAAACTGATTAACAGAATGAAAACAAGTGATTTCATCAAAGATGCTCAGTTTATGATTGCTGACTGCTATTATGAACTGTCTCCCAATTATGCGCTCGACCAAAAATACTCGGAAAAAGCAATCGAAGAGTTTCAGGCGTTCATTAATTTCTTCCCAACTGACCCAAAAGTTGAAGAAGCAGAACGAAAAATTGCCGAACTGAACGATAAACTTGCCGAAAAACTCTTTTCTAACGCTGAGACCTACGAAAATATGGGCATGCTGAACGCAGCAATTGAATACTACGGATTTGTTACTGAAAAATACCACGACTCGCAGTACAGCCCGCGGGCTTCGTACAAAAAAATCGTGCTGTTGATCGAGCGGAAACGGTACAAAGATGCACTTAAAGAAACCGAAAATTTCATCAGCAGGTATAAAAATGACCCCAACCTCGGCAGCGTACAGAAAATCAGGGATGACATTTTGAAAATGCCTCAGTTTTCGGCACAAAACTAATCCGGTGCAGCCTTTTGGGAACTTAAATTATTTTGGATTTTAAATACCAACGCGGCAAAGTAAACTAATACCGATACACAAATTAATATCGAAGCGCAAATTAAGACAGCAAAGCGAACTAATATCGAAATACAAATTAACATCACAAGGTAAGTGAACACGGAAAAGTAAACTGACAAGGCAAAGCATCAGCAACGGAAATTAAATGAAAACAATCAATGATTCGAAAATAATAATGACCGAGTTGGTTCTTCCGAACCATACAAATCAGTTGGGTCATCTTCTGGGCGGGCAGCTGATGCTATGGATCGATATTTGTGCCGCACTTGCAGCCGGAAAGCACTGTGAAAGCGTGTGCGTGACCGCTTCGGTTGATAAGATTGATTTTCACCACCCGATAAAACTCGGCGAAGTGGTTACCCTTGAAGCCTCTGTGAACCGGGTGTTCTCAACATCACTTGAGATCGGAGTTAAGATTTTTGCGCATTCTTTCGCTTCGCCCGAAAAAACCCACACGAACAGCGCTTACCTTACTTTCGTAAAGATTGATAAAGACGGCAACCCCGTGCCCGCCCCCAAAATAATTCCGGAAACAGAAGAAGAGAAAAGAAGATATGAAGAAGCCGGCTTAAGGAGGGAACAACGCCTGAAAAACCGGTTAAAATAAGTAAAACCCCGGGAACCCGAGGCTTCCCCAAAACATAAAATGAAAAAAATTCTTCTCGCGCTACTGTTTTTCAGCCAACTAATTCCCGCACAAACAACCATTGATCTCGATTCGGTTTTCAACGCATATATCAACTACAGAAATGGCGCCTTACCGGAAATAAACCACCCCAAAGGGCAAAACGGAAAACAGAAGTGCGGGCTTCCCTCGGTCGCACCGTTAGTTCTGCACTTCAGACAACTATCAACGGAGCAGCAAACTATTTTCAGCACACTTGCCGAAAGACCCGTACGGGATACAAGCATTGTATCACCCAAGGGGAAATTCCGGCTGCACTTCAATCTTTCGGGGTACGAAAAACCGGCATATCCGCCCGACAGCCTTGCGGCTGCGCTCGATTCAGTTTGGGAGTATGAAGTTAATTTTTTAGGATACCCACAACCGCCTTCCGATGGGGATGCCGGTGGCGACGCGCTTTATGATGTTTATATTGTTGCATCTCAGTTCTGGTACGGTGAAACGGTACCCGAAAGCCGAATCGAACAGGGTGCGGACCGATTCACTTCGTATATGAAAATTGATAACGATTTTGCCGGGTTCTACACAACCGGACTGCCCGCTGCTAAAGTTACCGCTGCGCACGAGTTCCATCACGCTATTCAGATGGGAAATTATATTCTCCGATATACCGATTCTTTTTTTCACGAGCTTACCTCAACTTCTATGGAAGAGTTTGTTTTCCCTGAAATTAACGATTATATCGGCTATATTGACGAATATTTCGACGAGCCGTGGCGCTCTTTTTCCAAATATTCCGGCTATAACCTTGCCACATGGAACTTCATGTTAAGCGAGCGGTTTGGCATCGATATTATTAAAAAACAGTGGAACCTGATGCCAACCGAACGCGCACTCAAAGCGATTGCAAACACAATAAGGCAGGAAGGTTCGGAGCCGGAAATTGAACTGAACACTTTCGGTGTGTGGAATTATTTCACTAACTACAGGGCGCAGCCGGGCAAATATTTCAGGGATGCGGGGCTTTTTCCCGAAATCAAAAGTAGTGTGCGTGCGGGCTTGGTTGGTAACAACGCATCTGCTTCGGTGGCGGCTCACCCGGTAAGCAATAACCAAATAACGATTTGGAACAACCAACAGGGCTTTAACGATACTTTGGTTACCATTATTACCGATTTTTCGCTCGCCGAGTGGGAAGACTCACCCGATAAAAACCTAAACTACGGGTACACCCTTTATAACTATAACGAAAGCGGAAGTACTCAAATTGCAGGCAGTTATTACGATAAGATTACCGGACAGGCAAACCAACAGTGGAAAGCAGCGATTATTTTGAACAATCAACCGGTTGAAAGAGGCGGCGGGAACGATCAATTTTCAGAACAACCCTACCCTGCACCGTTTGTTTACGGGAAAACTTCCGAGGATGTGATATATTTCCCTTTCAAATTTTTAAAAGATAATGAGGCTGACCTGCAGATTTATTCGGCAGGAGGCGATCTGGTTTACGGCGGCAGCCACCCCCCTTTTGGGATGCTACGAGACCGAATCAAATGGCGCGTGAAGGATAATTTCGGAGAAAAGTTGGCTACCGGGGTGTATGTTTACATTATTAAATCGGGCGGCACTTTAGTAACCGGTAAAATAATCGTAGTGAATTGAGGTTGGCCCGGAAAATATTTTTTCGAGATGCTTGTGATTTGAGCAAGATAATCAAAGTGAATTGAGACAGCTTCTTGAACTTGTTTTTCAAAGCAAGTGATGAAAGCAAAATTACTGTTGTAAATTAAGGCTGCTTTTTATACAGAATGAGATTTTGAACAACCCGAAATGAGTAACGACGATAACTACATGAAGAAAGCATAGCTAAAAAAAACTGCTACTGAAATAAAAAACCATTACAGAGACAAAAAAGCAAAATCAGGAAAAAATGTGAAAACAACGACAAACCCGGAAGAAAGAATTACAACTAAAGCATGATAAAATTAGAACTTAAAGAACTTACCAAAATTTTCGAAAGAAGGGTGATCTTCAGAAATATCAGTCTGATTAAAGATGCACCGGGGCTGTTTGGTGTGGCGGGCCCCAACGGATCGGGTAAGTCAACTTTAGTTAAAGTAATAACCGGTTTGCTTTCACCAACTTCGGGAAGTGTTGCTTTTTCGGCAGGGGGGCGGGAGTTCTCGCCGGGCGAGGCGATAAATCATTTTGGGTTCGCTTCACCTTATTTGGTGCTTTACGATGAATTTTCAGCAAGAGAAAACATAGAATTTTCGATGAAAATAAGGGGGCTTCAGTTTGATGAAGCGTATGTAGATGAACTCTTGCAGCACTTCTCGCTTCTGAAACGAAAAAATGACCCCGTCCGCGCTTATTCATCAGGTATGAAGCAACGGCTTAAGGTGATTTCGGCTTTTGCACACAAACCGGAATTAGTGATTCTTGATGAACCAACCGCTAACCTTGACTCAGAGGGGAAAGCACGCGTCTATGAACTTGCAAAAATTGCCGCTGCCGAAAAATTGGTTATCTTTGCAACTAACGAAGAAGATGAACTGGCAATGTGCAACGAAGTATTAAACATAAACGACTATAAACTGAACAACAACACAGGCAAAGGGGCAAAGGTATGATCAGGCTGCTTTTAAAGAACTGTAACCGGTTGTTTTATCACACCGGTAAAGAGGCAAAGGTATGATTAAACGCGCACTTTGGCTGTTCAACAAAGACCTGGTTTCCGAGCTGCGCACCCGATATGCAATCAATGCGCTGGCGATGTTCATTATAGTTACTATCAGCGTAATACTTTTTGCGATCGGGCAGGAAAAAATTTCACACGCACTGGCAGCCGGGTTGTTGTGGGTAGTCATTTTCTTCTCGGCGATGTCGGGGCTTTCAAGGGCTTTTGTTTCAGAGGAAGAGCGGGGTACCAATCTGCTGTTGCAATTAGTCGCTTCGCCTACTGTGGTGCTTACGGGAAAACTGTTCTATAACCTGATACTTGTTTTCACCATGAATATGGTTATTTTGGTGCTCTATTCGGCACTTTTTGATGCCTTTGCGCTTAAAAATGTCTTTTTGTTTTTGGCTTCTTTTGTTCTGGGGAACACAGGGCTTGCATTTGCTTCAACCATAATTGCTTCGATAATTGCAAAAGCAAATTCGAAGGGGACTCTGTACCCGGTTTTATCGTTCCCGATACTTCTGCCACTTTTGTTGATGTTGGTGGAAATTACCAAAAAATGCAGCGACGGCGTGGCTTTCGGGGAAATTGCGCCCGAATTTTTTGCTCTTGTCAGTTACAATGTGATAATGGCAACTGCAAGCTATATGCTGTTTGACTTTATTTGGAAAGAATAATTTTTTTTGTATAGGTTTATAAATAAAATCATCTGTTTTGATAATAAACCTGATTGTACACAGGGCGTCATCCGAAACAGATTTTTAAATAATATCTTTTTTTGATAATCAATAACATGAGGAAATAATCGTGAAAACAGCACTGATAACAGGGATAACAGGGCAGGACGGGAGCTATCTCTCCGAAATTTTGCTTGAAAAAGGATATACTGTCCATGGAATTATTAGAAGAAGCAGCTCTTTTAATACCGGCAGGATCGATCATTTATACGACAACGACGAACTGAGAAATAAACGATTTTTCCTTCACCACGGCGATATGGTTGACACAAGTAACCTGAATCGACTGCTCGATAAAATTGAACCGGATGAAATTTATAACCTTGCCGCACAAAGCCATGTGAAAGTCTCCTTTGATATCCCCGATTACACCGCACAGGTTGACGGTTTGGGTACACTTCGCTTTTTGGACGCAATGAGGGAAACGGGGCTTAGCACGAAAACAAAGTTTTATCAGGCTTCCACGAGTGAGCTTTTTGGCAAGGTGCAGGCTATTCCGCAGGATGAAAAAACGCCGTTTTACCCACGCTCGCCCTACGCCGCAGCAAAAATTTACGCTTACTGGATTATTGTGAATTACCGCGAATCATACAATCTTTACGCTTCAAACGGCATCTTGTTCAATCACGAGTCGCCAAGAAGAGGTGAAACTTTCGTTACCAGAAAAATTACGATGGCTGCGGGAAATATCGTTTGCGGCAGGGAAGATAAACTTGCGCTCGGCAACCTTTCAGCGAAGCGGGATTGGGGTTACGCCCCCGAGTATTGCGAGGCGATGTGGAGAATTCTTCAGGCACCGAAAGCCGACGATTTTGTGGTAGCAACCGGCGAAACAAACACAGTGAGGGATTTTTGCAGAAGCACTTTCGCAAATTTGGGAGTTGAGCTTGAGTTTATCGGTGAAGGTGTCGATGAAAAAGGCGTGATCAAATCCGTGAATAAAGAAAAACTGACTGCACTTTACGAAACACATAAAACGAAATTCTCAGGAAGTGTTGATTTCGACGGGCTTACTCCGGGAAGAGAAGTGGTGGTGGTAAACCCCCGATACTTCAGACCAACGGAAGTGGATCTTCTAATCGGTAACCCCGCAAAAGCTAAAAATGAACTCGGATGGCAGGCAAAAACAAAGTTTGATGACTTGGTGAAAATTATGGCTGAGGCAGATTTTGCCCTTGCACTTAATGCGAAATAATGGGGGGAGACCGGAACCTGATTTAGTTCTTAATTTTCACAAGCATTCGCCGGGTTATAAGAAAGTTTAAGCTAATTCTTATTTCAGAAATGTTAAGTAAGTTGCTTCTGAAATTATTGGGTTATGGGGAATTCTAAAATAAAGCTTACTTAGGAAATGTTAAGTGCAATTTTTCTACAATCATCCGGTTATGAAAAAGCCTAAAACCCGGGCGTTGCCGGCAAAAATTGAACGAAAAACACCGGTTTTTTTGTTTTATTTAGTGTAGGTAGATTAACTGTCAATTAATTGAATTACTTCGATTTGTTTAGAGTGATTTCTATGAAACCGGTGGTTTCTTTTTGACAATTTAATTGATCTTGTGCCTAAATAATTAATACTGATGCCGGCACCGTGGGGAGGGAAAAATCTACCGGAACAATGGGGAGGAAGAGTTATGTCGGAAGTGGAGCGAAGCTACGCAATGAAAACGCAGGAAATAATTCTCAGGAGTTTTACCATGAAACTTTACACAATTGGTTACACAAAAAAGAGCGCTCAGGAATTCTTTGAAACTTTGAAAAAAAACGGAGTAAAAAGGATTCTGGATGTCAGAGAGAGCAACTCGAACCTCTTCGCAGGGTTCACAATGAAGCAAAATATCGGTTACTTTCTGAAAGAAATTTGCAATATCGACTATCAGGAACTGAAAATTTTAGCCCCTACCAAAGATATCCGTCTGAAATTTCACGATAGTGGCTACAAAGAGTGGGAGACTTTCAAAAATGGCTACAACGAACTGCTGAAAACGCGCGACCTCAAAAATCAGATCGATAAAAACCTTCTGGAAGATGCAGCACTTCTCTGTTTCGAACCCACGGCTGACCATTGCCATCGGCGCTTGGCGGCTGAACATCTGAAAGAAATTTATCCGGACTTGGAAATAGTGCACCTGTAGTTTGAAAAGTTTTACCCCCCAAGCTGCCGAAATAATAGGTTTTTCAACTAAGGTTGAATCCCATTAGTAATGTGAAATTTCATCAGTTATACCGCCAAAAGATGAAAGTTTTTTCATCTGTGATTGTTTTTCACCGGTAGTTTGAAATTTCGTCAGTTACACTCCAAAAGACAAAAGTTTTTTCATTTGTGAGTATATCTCCCCAATAGTTTGAACATTCTTTTGAGTTACTATCATTTATCAAGTTCATGCGCCCTTTTTTTTTATTGGAATTTGCTGAAAGTTCCCTAAAAATGTGACGCAGCTAATACCATTTTATAAAAACTTACTTTAGTTTAACATCAGTAAAAATTAATTATTCAGTTAACTTCTGCCTGAAAATTTTTGCAGAAAGAAAGTTTAACTGAACTTGGGAAAAATTAACTTTATGTTCAGTAATTTCACCAAAGATACTCGTATGCTGGTTTAACTGAACACGGGAAGAAACAACTTCCCGGGCAACTTTTCAGACCGCAACATCTAATCCGCAGACCACCGGTTTTAATTCCCGGAACACTACTTATTTTTCCCGGTTCACTATTTCTGATACTCTGAACACCACTTATTTTTCTCAGATCACCATTTCCAATACTCAGACGACTACTTGTTTTTCTCTGAACACCACTTTTAATTTACAAACCACCACTTCTTATAAATTTTTCATAAAAAACAGCTATTCAAGTGGCGATTTTCGCACCCACAATTCAGATTCAACAAGTGAAATAAAACAGCGCTACAATACTAATCCTCAGCGCCTGCCGGATCAACATCTAAAATTTTATCGCACACTTGAAGTTTACAAACCAATGCAAACTATAACCCATAATTCCATCAAAATCTTAAAGGAGTTCTTATGAAAACGCGAATTTTTTCCGCACTTCTGTTTACTGTTTCTTTCTTCTTCTTATGGGGATGCGCGCCAAAAGGATGGCAGCAGTCTCAGGATGAATATAAAAAAGGAAACATTCACGCCGCTGTTCAATGGGCGGCTGCTACTTTGGTTGAAAAACCAAACTATGAAGACGCAATCCTCTTTCTGCAAAAAGTCTTACCTGAGATTTATGACGACTACCTAAAGCAGTCGAAAGTAAGTGAGAGCAAAAAAGATTGGGATCAGGCTGTCTTAATCTATAAAAATATAGTTTGGTTCGGTGAGGTGGTTGCAAAAATCCCACCTCAGATCAATGAAGATACCAAAGAAAAAATTGTTTTTGCAACCCTCGATGTATCTGAAGAGTTAGAAAACGCAACTAACAAAGCCGCTGAGGCACATTATAATAAGGGACTTAGTTTCGAAAACTCTTCAAAATCGAAAGAGGCGGCGAAAGAGTACTCCAAAGCGATTGAGTATGTACCCGGCTACAAAGATGCTGAAGAAAGATACGAAAGAATGCGTTCGGACGCGATTAAAAGAGTGGCTGTTATGCCCTTTGAAAACCTCAGTGGTAAAACCGAGTTCGGAATGATTGGCGAAAATATCAGCGACCAATGCATATCCGTGGTGATGAGTGATAACAAAAATCTTGAGTTTTTGGAATTTATCACCCGCGACCGCTTAGATAATCTAATGATTGAAAAACAATTAGGCGAATCCGGTAAATTAGATGTTAAATCTGCTTCCGATGCCGGTAAAGTGCTTGGTATTAATTACTTCATCTTTGGTAAAATCAATTCGGTTACTTTAAATCAACCGCCCGAAACAAAGGTTCAGGTACCACAGGAAAAAACATATACTAATAAAAACGGCTATCCTTATACTGTCTCCGCCTTAGTTACCGTTACAACCAGAAAAGCAACTGCTTCCGTAAAATGCAGTTATCAAATTATCGACGCAAATAAGGGGACTATTATCAAATCCGGAACCGTTAGTGGTGATGTTGATGTATCGATTCAATTTGGCCGTTTCAGAGGAAACGAAAACGCACTTGACAGTTATTATAGTCTGCTCTGTTCCTATGAAGAAAAGTATCCGCCTTCGTCAGACATTTTGGTTAACCAAGCAGTGGAAGAATTAACACACAAACTCGGAAATGAACTGGCAGATTACTTTAAATAAACCGGTTAATTAATCAAAACTGTTTGATTAGCTGAAGTGTTGATTTTATATAAATTGCTTCCTTTAACTGAACCGGCTACTTTGTATAAACCGACAGCATAAACTCACCTTTTAACATCACCATCGGTGCCAATGCGCCGGTGGTGATGTTATTTAGACTGTTCATGGTTTCTTATTACTAACATTAAGCTATAACCCCACCTTTTCTAAAAAGTTAAATTGCCCCGCTTCAGTTTATTGTTAATTGGGTGGAATAATTTTGGTTAAACAGTAATGCTTAACCGGTGCTTTGAAGTGGTGTATTATTTTTGTTAATAGAGTGGAATAGTTTTGATAATGAACAAAACTCCGGGATGTCACCACCCGACATCCCTTGAAGATGGTGCGTTTTATTTTACCCTGAAGTTAATGATGATACTGCTTTATAATTTTTCCCTGTGCCTGTGAAGGCTTGATGTTGCGTTAACTTGCCCTGAGACCTGTTATAGTATTAGTTGAACCCTTTTATATCTATTTTGGTCTGAAGTAAAAATTACCATTAACCCGTTATAATTCTGTTTTTTTTAACCCCCGGTTTTTACCGTTAAAAATTAAATTTTCTGCGGGAAATTTATCTTCATGCGGTTAACAAAGCGATTAATAAAGCCGGTTTTTATGGTTGAAAAAAGAAAAGAATGAGATATTTTTCAACTTTTTGTGCATATTTGGGCTTAAAATTCAGGGTTTTAGAAAATTTTACAAAAATTGGCTGATTTTTCTTTCAGATGAGGGTGAATTAAAAAATTCCGCTTTTTGGTGGTGGTTGTGGCAGAATTGTATATAGTGGCAGGAATATATAAAGAAATATTTACAATTGCTGTTCGGTTACTGTACTCTTCAAACCGGGGGTGAACCGGAAAGGAATTGATATGAGTAAGAAAATGAGAAACGCACCTCTGGATTAGAAGCGACAGCTAATTAGAGATAACCTGAAAGATTCGTTGAGCAACACTTCCACCGTGCGAAGAAAGATTGATTAACATCACACCCACAGGGCGGGAACTGAAACAATAACCGGACAACTACAGTTAAAACCGTACGATTAATTTAAACGGAACACCAATGAAAAAAATTTTTTACTTTTTTCCTGTTTTACTTCTCTTTGCCGTTGTTTTGGCGGCTGATTCCCCTAAGCCTCCGGTTGCGCTGGTAACCGGTCTGGAAGGGGCACCTAAATTGATTAAACCCGGCACCGGTGAAGAAATTGCATTGGAGCAGGGTGCAACTATCGAAGAGGGAGATATTATCTCTTTAGATGAGGAAGCAAAAATTACTCTTTATTTTATGGATGGCGAGATTGTTAACCTTATGCCTAAGCAGAGGCTTTTAGTCGGTAGCTCTTCCGCAAATTCAAAAATTCAGGATGCTACGGGTCAGAGTTTTGCGCTTCAGGCGGGCAACAATTCCCTTTCGCAAAGAAATGTGAACTTAACCTCTAAAAACGAGATTGATAAAGAGCTTTCATCGCCGGCAAGTTTCAGAGGCGAGGGTGTGGTTACACTTGCTCCGGCAGGATTGGTGATTTCGGAAACCCCTGAGTTTTCCTGGTTTGACTCTTCAGCAACCGAAACCGCAACGGAAGCGGAATATGTTCTTATTGTGGTGGATTCAAAAAACAACGAGGTATTCAGAGGTGTTGTCAAAGGGTTCACGAACTCGATAGTCAGATATACTATTCCGAACTTCAAATTTGAGATAAACAACTCGAAAAACCGTTATAAATGGGATGTGTATCCTTTGGGCAAAGAACCAAAACTTGGCGCAGGTTACGATCTTGCCGGTGTGATGATTTTGGGTGATTCTAAAGTTTTCGAAAAAGTAAATGCGGAACTTGACGAAGTGAATGGAAATAAAGGGTTAGACGAAAAGAGCAAACTTTTTCTTTCCGCACTTATTCTGAAAGATAATAAATGCTATTCGGACGCAATCTCCGCACTGGATAAACTCGGTTCTGACGATACAGTTTCGCAAAATATCCTCCGACAGAAAGCGTGGTTATACGCACGGCTTGGGGCAAACGGATCGCTGATTGTTAAGAAGATTGCTGAATTGCTGAAAAATTGAAGTGTTGGTATGGTTTCCCGGGGGTGCTTTATGAGTCCTTAGTGCCCCCGGAAACCTTTTAATACCTTCCACCACCCAGCCTATCCTTGCCCGCAAAAAACCCGGTGCCCTCTTTCTTAACTCCCACTACCCAGCCTATCCTTGCCCGCAAAAAACCCGGTGCTCTCTTTCTTAACTCCCACCACCCAGCCTATCCTTGCCCGCAAAAAACCCGGTGCCCTCTTTCTTAACTCCCACTACCCAACTGATTCTTAAACTCGTAAAAAAAACAGAAATTCCTCATCTGCTCCCTTAAAAAACCTACCTACCTTTGCATGCTTGAGAAAAAATGTGCCTTTTACTCAAAAACCGGAGTGACAACTATTCCCCCCCCAAAAAAGAAAATCAATCCAAATGCACCACTAAGTCGTTAATTGACTGAAAAACCGGTATCCCCGCAGTTTCCAGCCGCTCGCGGCTCTGGTGACCGGAAGCGACAAGGATACAGTCAACCCCCATTTCCCGCGACACTTCAAAATCGTGCAGGGTATCGCCCACCAAGACAGCGCTCTGTTTTCCGCTTCCCAGTTTTTCGACTAAGGCAAACCCGAGTTCCAACTTGCTGTGCGCATAAACATCGTTTAACCCGTAAATTTCTTCAAAATAGCCCGAAAGGCGGTGTTTTTCGATTATCTCGTGCAGTTCTTTCTTCATGTATGCCGAAAGAATATACTGCTTTATCCCGAGTTCCTTCACACGCCGGAGGACATTTTCAACAGAACTGAACAAATCAGCCTCATGTTTGCGGGTTTCGTAAATATCCGCCCATTCTTTGCCAATAATTTCAAACGGATTGCGGCTGAAATCAACCCCTGCAGCGGCGTAGTAATCTTTAATCGGAAAAGTGAAGATTTCGCGGTATCTTTTAAGGGAGAGGATGTTATAACTGTTTTTTTCAAGCAGGCTGTTGATGATATCAAGGCACATTTCAACATCGTTGAACAGCGTACCGTTCCAGTCCCAAATTATATAATTGTAGTGTCTTAGCATTCTAAGCCGTAAAATCGTCCCTGATTAAAAGTAAAATAGCCGTTTGCGGAACGATGACCAATTTTTCACGGTCATATTCTATTTCAATAGCGTCTTTTCTTTGGTAGATAGCCATGTCGCCCTCCTGAGCTTGCAACCCAATGTATCGTGTGCTCTCTTTTTCTTTCCAAGGTTCGTCATCACTGGGGAGAGCAATTGGGTAGCCGGGGCCTGTTTTAAGCACATAGCCGCTCTGCACCTTTTCTTTCTCAGTTACACCGGGGGGAAGATACAGCCCTGCGTGGGTTCTGCCTTCTTCCTCGAGGGGTTTTACTAAAACTTTATCACCAACAACGATAAACTTATGAATATCTCTCATTGTAAATTTTAGTTATCTCTAATTTTTCACTTTTAAAGTTACTAAATTATTTTCTTAAATTGTTAATTTCAAGTGTTGGGTTTCAATTTTTTGGTTAGTTTTTACTTCAAATATAGCATTTTCCTTGTTTGTGAGTGTTTGTCCGTCTCTAAGCGGTAGAAATAGACCCCCGAAGACTCTTCCCTTGGGTTGAAAGTTATAGTGTACTCCCTGCCCCCCTCAGCAGTACCCTCGAACAGTGTTGCCACCAAGGCACCTGCTGAGCTGTAAACGGTCAGTTTTACCGGTGAGGTCTCGTTCACTGTAAATGGTATCTTCGTCCCCGTGTTATCTCCTGATATACCTCCTGTGCCATCCCCGGAAACACCACCACCAAACGGGTTAGGATAGTTCTCCCCCAGAGTAAACCCCTCAGGCACGCCGGCAACCATTATTTCCGCTTCCCAACTGTACTCAAACGAGCCGTCGTTATCTATCTGTTTCAACCGATACCTGTATTTGCCCGCCCCCTTGGGTTTGTCCGTAAAACTGTAATATTTTGGCGAGTTACTCGTGCCGTGCCCCTCCACATACCCAATTTTCTCCCACCATCCGCTTCCACCCATGCCCGGTCTTATCCTCTGAACCTCAAAACCGTTGTTATCCTTCTCGGTTGCTGTCTTCCAGTTTATGCGAACACTCCCGCCGGTGTACACTGCCGTGAACTCAACAAGTTCAACCGGAAGCGGAAGGTCTTCCGAGAGCAAAAGGGTACCCTTATCCCCCGCGAAAATTGCAGTAGTGCCGTTTAATATCGTAAGCGCACGGATAGTACTCTCACTTATCTCTTCAGCACGGCTCCAACTTTCACCTCCGTCTGCCGTAAGGATGATGTCCCCACTTCCCCCGGCTGCAATTCCATGCTCTGAGTCGTAAAACTTAACCGTATAGAGGGTTGAACCGGTGTTGGATGTCTTTTGGCTCCAACTTGTCCCTCCGTTCGTGGTTTTGTAAATCACGCTGTCTTTACCTACTACTACTCCAACCTGATTTGAGGTAAATGCCGCTGCGTAAAAAGTCATCCCTGTCAGCCCTGATGACACATCCGACCAGCTAGCCCCGTTGTTCGTAGTTTTTATCACCTTACCCACTCCGCAGATATATGCTGTTGAAGAGCCCGGGATAACACCAATTCCGTAATAGCTCCCTGCAGGAAGTGTCCCCGGGGTACTCCAGTTCGTGCCGCCGTCTGTTGTGTAGCGTACCACACCTTGGGTTCCGCAGAAATATCCGTTCTGCTCAGTTGCGAATGCCACTTTTTGGGAGCCTGAGGCAGTTGTAAACTTGTTCGCCCATGTAGTCCCCCCGTTTGTTGTTGTATAGAGCCCGGTTGAAGTGACAGCAAACCCTTTTTGTGTTGTTGTAAAGCAAATATCATTTAAAGTTAGTGTTGAGCATCGGTTCGTAACAGACCAGTTTCTGCCGCCATCGGTTGATTTTATTATCATGCCGTTTGTTCCCCCCGCCCAAAAGTTTGTTCCGTCGGGTGTTGTTATACCGTAAAGAACGACATTGTCTCCCGGTACCTGTGTGTCGGTTCTGCTCCAGTTACTTCCCCCGTTTGTGGTTATGACAGTCACTCCTTTTCCACCGAGCACTATTCCGCCCGTGCCGTCCCTGAAAACAACGGTATTAAGTGTAGGGGTGCCCGGAATAGGGGTGGCTTGCCAGGAAACTCCGTTATCCGTTGAAACATAAATACCCCCGCCTCCGGTTACAGCGGTGATTTTTGAAGCGGTGAAATATTTAACGGCTGAGGGAATGATGTCAAAACTGCCGTTATCCTTCTCCCAGGTGCTTCCTCCGTCAGTTGTGCGGAATGCATAACCACTGCCGGCAACAATTCCAATCGAGGCGTTAAAAAAATCCACAACCGTCGGTATCTGGTAATCCTCGAAAGGGGAAGTTTCACCGGGTATGCCGTTTGTTATCCTGCCAAAGCCTTTGCCTTGAGTTATATAAAAGCCGTTGTTTTCGCCGGTCATAACAAAATCATTTACAAAACCCGAGGAACTTTCAGCAAACAGACTCCAGCTATTTCCCCCGTTGGTTGTTTTGAAGATTTTACCTTTTAACTTAACATTTACAAAACCAACAGTTTCGGAGATAAACTGCACTTTTGTAAGGTCTAAAGATGAGGGTGACGAAGTGGTGGGTTCCCAATTTAACCCTGAATTTGTGGTTTTTAGAATCGTGCCGCCACTTCCTGCTGCATAGCCCACTGAGGATGAGGGAAATGAAACTGAGTAGAGTGTAATTTGTCGGTTGGAATAGAGCAATCTCCAGGAGTTGCCGAAGTCAGTTGATTGAATGATTACACCTTTAGTACCTGCGCCGTAAACGGTGTCAGTTGAGGGGATTGATGCGCCTCCGTAGATTGTGTAACCCATCGGCTTTGGGTTTAACCAGGTGAAATTCACTTGTGCTGAAGTAAAAGAAAAGAGAAAAAGGGCAATGATAACAGTTGAAAAAATATGTTTTGAGGATACCGGCATGTTTATTGTGTTTGAACTTTGCCCTGCACGAAGGGTTTTGTGCTTTGTTCCTGATTCTTTGTTACCCGGTATGTTTATTGCGGTTGCACTTTGCCCTGCAGGGAAGGATGAAGTAAAAATATCGGCATTTCTGTTAAAAAGAGCCTTTGAGTCAGATGAGGTTTTAGATAGGGTCATATAATATCATCCCTGAATATTAAATCAACAAATCAAATGAATATTTAATGATTATTGCACTAAAATGAAACAATTAACCCCTAAAAATACTTTTTAGCAGTAATAACCGGCCGTAATCCAACTTATTCTGTAGTGCGTTATTACCAAACCCAAAAAGTACGGTTAACCTCAGACAAAACCTCACCACAAAATTATGAAAAAATATGCAGATATTTAAATAAAAAACAAAATATCAATCAAATTATAAAAAAATATGGAGATGTTTAAATAAAAAACGCAACTTCAGCCAAATTTCAACGAAATTTTTTCGTATCTCGAAAGGGGAGGGTACCAAAAATATCCCAAACTGCATAAAAAGTGAAAAAAATATTAAAGATTTATTAAAAAATATGAAACAGGAATAAAAAATCTTGAATAGGAGGGATTACTAAAATTTTCTTACACTCCCTCTTACACTCCCAAATTTTTATCCACTCTTTAATATATTACAGAAAGAGAGTTCTCTTTTGGCTTCTCCACCTTTATTTTCAAGTTTACACCCGCCAACGAATTTTCATTTTGAAGGACAGAGTGAATACAGATTGGCTCCCCCTCATAAGTTTTCAATTTACACCCCCCAAAGGTATCCATAATTAAGGGTTGGTTGACACAGATTGTTTCCTCTCAGATCTATTGAAATTTACTCCAACCTTAAATATAAATCAAGAGATTCCGGTTAAGTTCTCTATAAACCTGAATTTTAAGCCCAAATATGCGCAAAAAATCGAAAAATAGAACACTTTTTTCTTTTTCTATTCTTAAAAACAGAGTTTATTAATCGCTTTGTCAACTGCATGGACATAAATTTCCCGCAGAAATTTTAAATTTTAACGGGAATTTCAGGGTTAGAAAAAAACAGAGCCATAACAGGTTTAAGGTAGTTTTTCCTCAGGCTCAAATATGTAAAAGAGGTTCAACAAAAACTACAACAGGTCTCAGGAAATTTCTGTCTCTACTCATTGAGTTTATCAACGGGGTTTAGTTAATACTACAATAAAGTTCAGTTAAATCCTAATTGCAAAATTGGTACCGGAATAAAGGGGACGAAATACAATTAAAAACTATAACGGTCTCAGGGCAAGTTAACGCATCATCAGGCCTTCACAGGCACAGGGAAAAATTATAAGACAGTACTATCACCGACTTCAGGGTAAAATTAAACGCACCATCTTCGAGGGATGTCGGGTGGTGACATCCCGGAGTTTTGTATTAAATAAATATTATATTTTTATATGTTATTTTACTTGTTAAAGTTGGTGGTTCAAAAACTGTCGTTTTCATTGCCACGCAATTTAAGATTTTTTATCTGATGTTTAATTTTTAGTCGTTAAAATTAATGTAATCATTATTGAAGCTTTAGTTTGCAAACCTTTCTAAAGAGGCAAGAAAATTATGCACAGTCTCTCAGAAATAGTACTTTTATGTGTATGGATTCGCAACCTAAAATTAATAATTTTGAGATTATCGAATTTATCTTTTGTGAAAATTCGAAAATTCAGAAAACCCCTGTTGAAGTATTTAACCTGGGAATAAATACATAATTAAACTTAAAAATTATCAAAACTTGGCGTAAAAAGATGGCAAATGATGAAAGTAATCAAAACAGTAACTCGACTTCGGAGGATATCCCAAAAAAGGGAGCAACCACTAAAAATGGCAACGGAAAAGAAAAATTTTCGATTGAATCGATTGCAATAATGGTTAAACTAAGAGCAAAAGGTTTTGGTGGGGTGGAAGGGATCGATTATACGTTTAGAAAAAATATTGAAGACGAAACAGAAGACAAAGATACTAAGAAAAAAAAATAAGAAATTTTTTGGTTTTATTTCTCCGCAAGAAGACAGAAGTGGACAATATCATGATCTGTGTCTGGTTGTTTTTCCTTCAAGTGACCCCAAGAAAAAGTGGGTAGTATGTTTAGCCGTCGGCAGTTTGGGTTTCGCAAATGATCAAACTTTAGCAAAACATCCAGGTACACGAAGGAAATTTTCAATACTTACACATAAAAATGGTTTAATTAAATCGGATTTTACGGATATTGAACGCCCACTTGAGGGAATAAAGTTAGCTCTCGAAGAAGAAGATAAAAGTGATGTTTATGAAGCTTTTAATAGTTATCAAAAGGTGGTCTTAGCTGCTGAAGTTTTTGATCCAAAAAAAGGGGAGGGGGAAGAAACTGTTACTGATCCAGAAAATGAGGAAAAGAAAGATAAAGTTTATGTAATAAAAATATTCGATGAATTTTTAGCCACATACGCGAAAATGAGGGATTGGAGAAGTAATCAAGTCCACGACAAGGAAATTGATGAGGCGATAAAAAAAATTACTGATCATGGTTTAACTAATGAACCTGAAATTGATAAAATTAAAAACTTACTTGAAAAAAGAAAATTTATAGTTCTTCAAGGGGCGCCAGGTGTAGGGAAAACATATATTGCAAAGAAAATTGCAGAGGAGAAAAAGGAGAAAGAGAAGAAAGAGAAGAAATATGAGACATTCTTCACACAATTTCATGCTGAAACCACTTATTCTGATTTTATTTACGGAATAAGACCCGGACTTGAAGAGAAAAATGTGAATTACAAAGAACATATGGGTATTTTTATAGAAGCCTTTGAAAAAGCAAAAAATGAAACATCCGAGAAAAAAGTTCTTCTTATTATAGATGAAATCAATCGTGCCAATCTCTCAAATGTTCTGGGCCCTATCTTTTATCTTTTTGAATATCAGAGAAAAGAGAAAGATAGTGAAAATGATGGTTTTGATGGGATAGAATTGTATCCTGGGAAAAAAGTCCATAACCTTCCTGACAATTTTTATGTTATTGCTACAATGAATACAGCTGATAGAAGTTTAGCGGTTGTGGATTTTGCATTGCGTAGGCGTTTTGCGTGGTACACTTTGAAACCAAGAGTTTTGACAAAAAAAGATTTAAAGACGAAGACTTCTGATGGTATGACTTTTTATAAGGAATATTTCGACAGAATTGCTGATATCTTTTACGAATATGCCAGCCATGACGAGCTTAATTTGCAGCCCGGACATTCATATTTTATAGTACCTGAAGGAGATAATGAAGATGAAGCAATGAAAGACCGTCTCCGGTATGAGCTATTACCTTTAATTCGTGAATATGTTGCCGAAGGGCTGTTGTTAGATGCAGTTAACGAATTTAATGTCTTTTTTATGAAAGAAATTCAAACTCCTCTTTTTGAGTAATTTCCTATGGATATCTTTTTTGAAATAGAATGCTTAACAGAGCGATCAAAAGCTTTTTTAGGTGAGGAGATCAGAAAGAACTATCTCAAAAACTCTCAGAAACGAGATGTTGGGAACCTTATCCTAAAACTCATTCAATATAATAAAGAAAATCTGCATTTTCTGGGAGTTGAAAGTATCACAGAGGGAAGTGACGATAAAGTTTCTGTTTACTTCAAATCCGGACAATATATCGGGGCAGTGCCGATAATTTCATCCAGTACAGGGCTTCCTGTAGCCGACTTTTTGGTTACACCTCGTTATGTAAAATCAAAAGATTTTACGACTATAACAGATATTATTCAGAAAATTAAACACGACTTAGTAATTGAGTACAAAAAAGATTCAATTCTAAAATCAAATAAAATTTTAGAACCCCCGTTGTTTTTAGAGGCTATAAAGTTTGTAAATGCCCTGCGCCAATTAGTAACCCAAAACTGGAATAAATTTCGGCAAGTAACCCGGTTATTGAATGAACCGGCAGGGAATGTCGATTGGGATGATTACGCCCGGAACGAATACAAAGTTGAGAGAAGACTAAAATTCTTGTGCAGGAAAAATGAACTTTCATCTTTTCATCCTGAATACTGCCAAATAAAATATGTATATGAACTTTGCAAAAAGGAACTGCTTTCCACCAACACACCATTAAAAGTTAGATTAAATGTTTCTAACGATCTTCAATTTATCGACAAAAAATTGGAGTTCATCCCCCCAATGAGGGTATCAGCAATGGTAACCAGGGTTTCGGATCCACCAATAGTTAAACAATGTAAAGAGATCGCTAATCGTATTCTGCAAAACAAATTCGTTTCATCTTTGGCTTGGCGGGTTAATTTATCCGAACTGTATGAAAGATACATTCAGTACATATTTAAATTGGTCAGCCAACGATATGGCGGTAAAGTTATTAATAATTCTCAATTGCGTGAAGTGGGGCAGGCTCCGGTAGGATGGAAATTAAAGCACCTTAGCCCGGATATCATATACGAAACCAGAGATGAAACAATAATGATCGATGCAAAATACAAATCCCATCTTTATAATACAGATTCTTCCACAGACTCACTGAAAGAAGAACACCGGCACGATCTTCATCAAATTCTGGCTTACTCTTCTTTCACAAAATTTCCAGAATCAAACCAAAAAACAGCTTTTCTTTGCTACCCATCGTCTGAACCATACCATTTTAAGTTAAAATACAATAGTTTGCAGAGAGATTTCATTAACCGTGTTATACTTCTTGGCGTCCCGTTCGATTTGGGCCAGTCTGCAAAAGTAGTTGATGAAATTCTTATGATAATTAAATCTTTGCCCTCTGAAAAAGCAGCATAGGGAAATTATGGCAATATAAGGGGTGGCATAAGCATGGATGAGTTATCCTGTAGAAAAAGCGACTTAGAATAATTCAGATTAAGTGAAGTGCCGAGTTAGCATTGATAGGTTCCCTTATAAAAAAGCGACTCAGAATAATTCAGATTGAGTGAAGTGCCAGGTTAGCCGGGTGTATCTAACCGACAGAAGAAATTGCTTAGAATAATTGAGACATCAAACTTGAGAAATTCTGTATATTGCATAAGTTTTTTGAATAATTTTGAGAGATACAAATGGAAGATCACAAGAATATTAGCTTTGAATCGATGTGTGTGCATGCTGGGATTGACGAATATGAGTTTGGTTCGGTAGTTCCGCCCATTTATCAGACCTCAACTTTCAAGTTCAAATCGGCTCAGCACGGTGCGGCACTTTTTGCCGGCGAGGGGAAGGGACATATCTATACCCGGATGAGCAATCCAACAATTGAAGCGATGGAAGACTCCGTTGCCGCGTTAGAAGGTGGCGCCAAAGCCTTAGGTTGCGCAAGTGGAATGGCAGCGATTAATGTTGTTTTCGCAACTTTTCTTTCCGCGGGCGACCATGTTCTCTGCTCACAAGCGGTTTACGGGCCCACAAACACGCTTTTAAGAACGGTTTACACGCGCTTCGGCGTGGAAGTGTCGTTCGTTGACACTTCTGACCTCAACGCAGTAAAAGAGGCAATGCGCCCGGAGACAAAATTGGTTTACATTGAAACACCGGGTAACCCAACGCTTGCAATAAGTGATTTGGGCGAAATTGTTAAAATTGCCCACGAGGGTGGCGCAAAAGTGTGCGTTGACAACACTTTTATGTCGCCTGCACTTCAAAAACCGTTCGAGTTTGGCGCGGATGTGGTTGTTCACTCGATGACAAAATTTTTAAACGGGCACGCAGATGTAGTGGCGGGGATAATCGTGGTGAAAGAGCCCTCGGACTATTCGCCGCTTAAAAAAGTGTTGAACCAAACCGGCGGTGTTATTGACCCATTTAATTCGTTTTTGGTTCACAGAGGGATTAAAACCCTCGCTTTAAGAATGGAAAGGCACTGCGAAAACGCTCAAAAAGTGGCAGAATTTCTCGAAAAGCACGATTTGATTCAGTCGGTTACTTATCCCGGGCTTCGCTCTCACCCGCACTATTTCACGGGGCTGAAGCAGCATAAAGGGCACGGCGGTATGATTACTTTCCACCTTAAGGGGGGATACGATGCGGGCGAAATTATGATGAACTCGGTTAAACTTTGCCAGTTAGCGGTGAGTTTGGGCGGAGTTGAAACTCTGATTCAGCACCCGGCAAGTATGACTCACTTCTCGATGGGACCCGATGCCAGAAAAGAAGCCGGAATTGACGAAGGTATGGTTCGCCTTTCCGTAGGGATTGAACACTACAAAGATATAATCAAAGACTTGGAAGCCGCCCTCTATGAGGTTGGCGAAGCGCTCACTGTTAAACAGGAGAAAAACCTGTTCAGATAGGGACAGGGATTTTTCGCTGAACATTGGATTGATTCACTTCCGGTTAATTTTCAACCGACAGTTTGGTGAAAAATTAATTCAAATTAAATTGATTCATATCCGGTTGGTTTTATAAGCGCATTAAAAGAACCAAAAATATAAAAAAGCACAGAAGCGATTTAAGTTTCTGTGCTTTTTTTTATATCTTCAAAAAAACGAGCGATTTCAAAGAGTGGATAATAGTTCGGAAAAACAAAACAAGCTTTTGCAGCAGAGCCGCTGCGAAATTCTATTATCTTTACCCGGAAGCCAACAGGCGAAAAAGCAAAAAAATGTTATCCTGCCGTTTACAAGGTACCAAAAACCCTGTCACCGGCGTCGCCGAGTCCGGGTACAATGTATCCTTTTTCGTTCAACCCTCTGTCGAGATTAGCAGTGTATATCGAGACATCGCTGTGGTCGTTGAGAATTCTTTGCACACCCTCGGGAGACGAAATAATTGCAGCGATAACGATATGCTTGGCACCATTTCCCTTGAGAATTTTAATAGCGGATGAAACACTTCCCCCGGTTGCAAGCATAGGGTCAAGTATAATTACGAGTGAGTGTTCAAGTTCTTTCGGTGTTTTGTAGTAATAATCGATCGGCTCTAAGGTTTCTTCGTTTCTCTTAATACCGATGTGCCCCATTTTCGCCTGCGGCAACAATTCTAAGAAAGCGTTAGCCATCGAAAGCCCTGCTCTTAAAATGGGCACAAGCACAATTGGTGAGGCAAATTTTTTCCCACGGGTAAGCTCCAAAGGTGTTTCAATCTCCACTTCCCTCATCTTGATATGGTCGCTCATCGCTATGCATAATGAATATGCAATTCTGTCAAGCGCTGTTCTGAAATCTCTGTGCGGTGTGTTTTTATCTCGCAGGTAGGTAATATCTCTTAGCACGAGGTTGTTGCTTACAACGGTAAGATTATTGTTCATTCTACTCCATTCATTTGATTTTTTGGGCGGTTTTATCGTCGATGATAACTTTGAAGAACCTGATTCCGGTAAAAATTGCAACAGCAAGAACAAGAAATGTGAAAAGCCATGCGAAGATCACCCGGTCGTTCAAGTAGCCCGTTAAGGCAATCGCCTCCAGAATGACGATAGTAAGAAAGAAAGGGATGAACCGCTTTCTAGTGGGCATAGGGGAATCAGGATCGTAATAAGAGCCGTACAGGTATTTTTTTTGTTTATCAATCGGCAGCTGAAAATCTCTTTCAGGGGTTTCCGACATGCCTTTTTGTTTCCGGTAGTTTCTGAAAGCGAAATAAGACGCACTCAGAATTGCGAGGCTGAAAACCGCCGGCAACAGGAAAACAAGGATATCAATAAAAAGCATTGAACCTTTTAAAAAATTACCAAATACAGTTACAAAGATAAAGAAATTAAGCGAACGAGGTTGCTGCAAATATAAGCGCTAAGGCCGGTTTAACCTTTGCTCATTTTAAGAATCTCTTGGAAGTGGCTCTCGCTCACGGGGAAGACCGAAAGTCTGTTCCCTTTTCGTACTAAAATCATATCTTCCAGCAGTGGATTTTCTTTAACTTCCTGAAGAGTAACCGGTCTTTTGAATTTTTCTTTCAGTTTGAGGTCCACCATGAACCAAGTTGGTTTTTCAGGAGTTGAAGTGGGGTCATAGTGCTTGGAATCGGGGTCGAATGCAGTAGTGTCGGGGTATCCCTCTTTCACCACTTCACACCATCCCATAACGCAAAGCGGATCGGCATTGCTGTGGTAAAAAAGTACTTTATCGCCCATTTTCATCGAGTCGCGCAGGAAATTTCGTGCCTGATAGTTTCTTACACCATCCCAGCAGGTGGTTTGTTGCGGCGAATTTGCAAGGTCATCGATTGAAAAAACATCGGGTTCAGATTTAACAAGCCAGTAGTTCATCGTTATCTCCTATGTTTGTTAGTCGTTGTGCGTTAAATATTTGTCGTTCAATGTGGGGTGCTAACTGTTGTGTGCTAAATATTTGTCGTTCAGTCTTAGTTGTTAACCGCGCAGTGCTTAGATTTTAACTGTTACTCACCCGCAGGTAAACCCAAAATCAATTTTTTCGTTTGAACTCAGCGGTAATATATGACCTAAAGGTGCCATCCGATAGTAGAAAATCAACTGAATATTTAATCAGGTCATCGCTTTCAAAATCGTAAACAATTCTAAATTCCTGGTTTTCCTGTGTAACATAGTCCATCGTACTTCCCTCGAACAAAAACTTGTTTTCTCCTGCGGAATAATCCCCATAAGCGGAAATGGCAAAATTCCCCAGTTCATCCATCGAATAAAGGGTGTATTTTTGCAATCGGATATCGTAGCCCAGATATGCAATCGAGGTGATCGACATGCCAAAAGCTATGTTCTGTGAACGGGATTCAATGAACCTGCCGCCCAAAACAACTTTGTTTTCTGCGTGCCCGGTTCCTTTCAGAGGTTTTTTTTGCGCATCATCGAAGTAAAACCGGATGTCAACATCCCACTCGCCCTCAAACTGAGCGAGCGCTTCGTGTTCAGGGAGAACAAGCGTCAGCTCTTCAAGTGTTGACCATTTGTTCGTCTGCCCGAGAGTGACAGCAACGGAAGCAATAAATAATATAAAAAATTTCTTCATCGTAAAAATGTATGATTCTATTTTTTCAATATAAACGCCCTAAAAATTCAAAAGTCCTGAAAGCTTTAGTGGAAATTCAGCGGAAATTTTTCTTGAATTTGGCTGCACTTTTATGATTCATTCTTTTTAAAGAGCCCTAAAATCCTTTTGTGGCACCCTCCTGTGCCCTTTTAACCCGGCTACACCCTCCTATCCTTTCAACCCGGCTGCAACTTTTTTTCTTTTCTCTCTTTTTTTTTAACTTGCCCATATATGCCCAACCGGGCGGCAGTTTCAACGGTTAAGCAGCCCGTCAACAACGCGTGAGGCTGCCTGTCCATCCCACAGATCGGGGATTGCGCCTTTTTTCACATTTCCGGCGAGCAGGTCATCCAACGCGGCGAAAACATTCCGAAAATCTGTCCCGGCGAGGATATTTGTCCCCACTTCCACGGTAATCGGGCGTTCGGTATTATCTCGCACGGTAATGCAGGGGACGCCGAGATAAGTCGTTTCCTCCTGCACACCGCCTGAATCGGTAACCACCACCTTGGCATATCTCATAACATGCAGAAAATCAAGGTAGCTTAACGGCTCGGTCATAATCAGGTTTTCATCGTCAATTTCCGCGCCGAAGTTCTTCATATTTGCGCGCGTTCTGGGGTGAATCGGGAAGAGAATCTTATGATTTCGCCCATATTTAGCCACAAAATCGCGCAAGTTCACAAAAAATTCCGCTGTATCCACATTTGCCGGGCGATGGAAAGTAAGCAGAATATACTCGCCCGGTTTCACGCCAAGCCTGTCGGAAGTGTCGCTTTCTTCCACTTTGGGCAGAAAGTTAACCAAAGTATCGATCATGCAGTTTCCGGTAAAAATTATTTTTTCATCCGGCACGCCTTCATTTTTCAGGTTCTCCAATCCGCTTTTTTCGGTAACAAACAGGTAATCGGAAATGGCATCAGTCAGCAGACGGTTTATTTCTTCGGGCATTGTGCGGTCGAAGCTTCTTAGCCCGGCTTCGATGTGCCCCAACTTAATGTGGAGTTTCACGGCAACCAACCCGCAGGCAATGGTTGAGTTCACATCGCCAGCAACCAGCACAACATCCGGCTGCATTTCCAAACAAACTTTTTCAAATTCGGTCATAATGTTTGCGGTTTGAACTGCGTGCGATGCGCTCCCCACGCCGAGGTAGAAATCCGGCTCGGGAATCCCTAATTGCTGAAAAAAGACATCCGACATCTTCACATCGTAGTGCTGCCCCGTGTGACAAAGCCGCACCTCTGCTTTATCGGGGTGTTTTTTGAACTCCTTATAAACGGGCGCAACCTTCATAAAGTTCGGTCGGGCGCCCACAACTAATAATATTTTCTTCATCTAATCAGAATTATCGCAAAAAATTAAAAATTATCTTTGCAAGATGTGAAATTTTTCCGTGTTAACGGGTGTTTTTAGTGAGAGCTAAGGCTTTTAACGGGTGAACAAAGGGTGTGCCGTGGTTATCAGCCCGGTGCAAAATTTGGAAATAACCCGGGTGCAAAATTTGGAAAAAATGATGTTTTCACTCAAATTGCGGTCTTAGATATACTTCTGCGACAATTCTTTGCGGAGTGCATCCACCTCTTGCGGTCTTAGATATACTTCTGCAGCCATTCTTTTCGGAGTGCATCCACCTCCTTTTTTTTGCCTTTAAGGAAGTGATCCGCCTCTTCAATCAATATCATACGGAAGAAAAAGCCAAATTCTAAGAACTTCTCGGAGATTTTCAGTGCCTGTTTCGGCGGAACCACAGTGTCGTTAGTGCCGTGGATAATCAGATATTTGCAGTTTCGGGGGAGTTGATCTGCAAAAGCGACAGCAGAGCGCGCCTCGTATGTGCCGGTGCCTTCGGTTTTCACTAAGTTTTGAATTATTTCGTTAATTCTGGGTACCGTGTTGCAGCACTCGGCGATATCCGCGATGCCTCCGGAGATTACCGCCACTTTAATATCGGGTCTTTTTCTCAGAGCGAGATACGCCATCAGCCCACCACGGCTCCACCCTTCCATCGCCCAGCGTGAAGTGTCAGCAAAAGGAATTTCTTCAGCAATTTTCATCAGATTCAGAATGTCGTTAAGCTCACTTCCGCCAAATTCGTCGGGGTTATCGTCGTCCGCAGCGTGCCTGTACATCGAGGCGAAGACCACAAAGCCCCACGAAGCTAATTGCCCGAACATCCCTTTTGCGGTGAAGTTATCAATCAAGCCTCTCTCTTTTGTGCCGCCCCTGTTCCAGATTATGCAGGGAAGTTTTGTATTTTTTGCATCGGTTTCTGTTCCCGCCCCGGTTCCGGTTTTTGCTTTGGTTTCTGATGAGGTTGTTGTAACACTGTTTGTTTCGTTGTCCGCTGAAGTTGCTGCTGCGCCCACCACCCCTGAACCCTGCCCGCCGTCAGGAGAAGAACCACCACCAAACCGATTGCCCACCACCCCTGAAGCCTGCCCGCCGTCAGCGAAAGAACCACCACCAAACCGATTGCCCACCGCCCCTGAACCCTGCCCGCCGTTAAGGGAAGAACCTTCTGCCCCGCCCAAAAAGGGCTGAAGCCCGGCAGCTACGCCCGCCAATTCTTTCGGATAGGCGAAAAAGCCGGTTACCTCGCAGCCGTCGGAAATATATGTGATAGCTTCGGTTACAGTTCCGTCAATTGCCTCCGTGCCCCACCCGGATCTAAGCATTTGAAGCTGCTGCTCAGGAAGTGATATAACCTCCCTGTGGATTATTTTTGTCTCCATAATTCAATAGTGATAATTGCAAAATCTAAAAATCTTAAGTTTAAATTAAGAAAAAGTGCCTTTTAAACATTAAACCAGCTTCATAGGCTTCATAACTTTCATCGCATTACATAAGCTTCACAGGACCATTGCTTTTATAAGCTAAACAAGCTTCATCGCTTTCGCACAACTTGTTGCGGCTTCATCAGCAATATTAGCTGCTTCCACCGCTTTCATAAGCTAAGCAAGCTTCATATTTTTTACGCCACCCGCAGTTGCCCGCAAAAAATCCAACCACCATCAGGGCAGCCCGCATCGGAGTTTACATACCGGTTCTGTCTCCGGTATATTTTTACAGCTCACGGTTTTCGGCGCAGCCTCCAACAGCCCTCTCTGCCCGGAAAAAGCACTATAACAGAGCAACACTTAAATTCACTCCTTCTTCCCTCCTGCAAAATAAAATACAGCGGGCACAACAATCATGTTCAGCAGTGTAGAGGTAATCAGCCCGCCCAGAATCACAACCGCCATCGGTGTTTCAATCTCTTTGCCCGGCTCGCCTCCTCCCATTACCAAGGGAACCAACGCAAGCCCTGCGGTCAGGGCGGTCATCAAAATTGGGTTCAGCCGCTCTAACGAGCCTTGTATAACAGTCTCTCTGAACCCCCTCCCTTCTGCCATAAGGTGTTTGTAGTGCGAAAGCATCAAAATCCCGTTTCGGGTTGCCACGCCAAAAAGTGTGATAAAACCAACCAACGAGGCTACACTTATTATCTTATCCGTAATAAACACAGCCCACACACCGCCAATCAGCGCCAAAGGAAGGTTCAGCAAAATGATAAATGCGTATTTAAAATTACCGAACTGCAAAAACAGAATCAGCAGAATGAGCGCAAAAGATACTATGCTCAAAAGCGTAATAATTCTCGAAGCCTCCTGCTCGCTCTCGAACTGCCCACCGAACTCGACATAATACCCCGGCTCAAACTTCACATTTTTCGCAATTTTTGCGCGCATTTCATCGACAACACTTCTCAGGTCGCGCCCGGCAACATTCGCCTGCACCACAATTTTCCTATGTACATTTTCGCGGCTGATGCTGTTGGGGCCCATTTCGTTCACCACCTGTGCCAATTCGGTTAAGGGGACTTTCCCGCCGGTTGGGATGTCAAACAAAGCGTCCTTTATTTTATCGATACTTCCTCTGTTGCGCTCGTTGTAACGGACAATAAGGTCAAATTTATTCTGCCCCTCCCTTATTTGCGATGCAACCTCACCTCCAAACGCAACGGAAATCGCCTCAGAAATCCCGGAAATGGTGATGCCGTAACGCGCAAGCACCGGGCGGTTAAACTTAATCCGTGTCTGTGGCACCTCAGTTTCCTGCTCCACCGACACATCCACCGCTCCTTCAACCCCCTCCATCTCTTTTTTCACAAGTTTTGCGTAAGAGCGCAGCGGTTGTAACTCTTTCCCGAAGACCTTCACGGCGATGTTTGCGCGCGTTCCCGAAAGCATGTGGTCGATCCTGTGCCCGATCGGCTGCCCGATAGTAACGCTCGTCCCGGGAAGTGTCTCCAACGAGTGCCTGAGGCGCGCCAAAAACTCCTCCTGCGTGCCGCCGTTCAGTTCATACCGCACCTCAATTTCCGAACTGTTGGAGCCTTGCGTGTGCTCGTCAAGCTCCGCTCTTCCGGTCCGCCGTGCGGTTGAAGTAACCTCTTCGTGCGAAAGTATCGCCTGTTCGGCAATCAGCCCGATCTTATCCGACTCCTCTAAAGAAGTTCCCGGAAGTGTAACCAACCCGATCGTAAGAGAGCCCTCGCTGAACGCCGGCAAAAAAGACCGCCCCAAAAACGGGACTATCGCCATTGTCCCCAAAAAAACGACAAGTGCAACGCCCATCACCGTTTTTGCGTGATCAAGAGTAAAAATAAGCACTTTGTTGTAGTGTTTTTTCAGCCACTCAACCAACTTTGTATCCCCCTGGTGCGCAAGTTTTTCCGGGTTTTTGAAAAAGTACCACGAAAGCACGGGTGTAACCATCAGGGCAACCAACAGCGAGGAAAAAATGGAGGTCATATAGGCATAGCCCATCGGTCTTAACAGTTTTCCCTCAACCCCACTCAGGAAAAAGAGCGGCAGAAAGACCAAAACAATAATAATTGTAGCGTTCACCATCGGCGCACGGATTTCCTTCGAGGCATCAAACACCACTGAAAGGGGGTTCGAGCGCTTTTCCGGTGGAAGTTGGCTGTTTTCTTTCAGGCGCCGGAAAACATTTTCAACATCGATAATTGCGTCATCAACTAATGCCCCGATTGCAATGGCTATACCTCCGAGCGTCATCGTGTTTATCATTATACCGAACAGCTTAAACACAATTACCGTGATAATTATCGAAAGGGGGATGGCGGTAACGGAGATGAAAGTGGTTCTGAAATTCCACAAAAAAAGGAAAATTATCACGATCACCAAAATTATCCCGTCGCGCAGCGCACTCATCACATTATCGATCGAAATTTCGATAAAATCCGCCTGCCTGTATGCTTTTGAATCGATCACCAACCCGGCGGGCAGGGTTGTTTTAATCTCTTCAATCGTTTTTTCGATCCGTTCAGTCAGCTCCACTGTATTCGCCTGCGGCTGTTTCTGCACCGTAAGAATCACCGCCGGGTTGGTGTTTTTTGCCCCGATGCCAATTTTATCTTTCACGCCGATTTTAACATCCGCCACATCTTCAAACAGAATTGGCGCCCCGTCGCGCACGGCAACCGTGCTCTTTTTAATATCGTTCAGATCGGAAACACGCCCGATACCGCGGATCAGGTACTCGCTGCCGGAATTAGCGTAGATCCCGCCTGAAGAGTTTTGATTCAGCCCCCGTGCGGCAGCCATCACCTCCTGAAGCGTTACGCCGTAAGAGGAAAGCTTTTCAGGCGAAATTAAAATCTGATATTGCTTAACACTTCCGCCGAGCGGAATCACCTGCGAAACCCCGCCTACGGAAAGCAGCCTGCGGCTTATTTCGTTGTCGGCAATCGTTCTGGCGTCAGTTTCCGTAAGTTTATTCGGATTGTTTTTAGGGTCAACGGAAACTGAGACCAACATAATTTCCCCCATAATCGAAGAAATTGGCGCCATAACGGGCTTTTCGGCCCCTTCGGGTAAACCGCTTGAGGCAGTCTGCAGTTTCTCTGAAACAATCTGCCGTGCAAGGAAGATATCCGTGCCCCAATCGAACTCAACCCACACAATCGAAAGCCCCTGAGCACTCGAAGAGCGCACTCTTCGCACATCGGTAGCGCCGTTCATTGCGGATTCGATCGGGAACGAAACCAACGCCTCCACTTCCTCCGCCGCCATTCCGGGCGCTTCGGTAAGCACGGCAACTGTGGGCGCCGTTAGGTCGGGGAATACATCCACGGGCATTTTTATCGCAGTGTAGGTCCCGACGATCAACAAAATCAATGCAGAAACCAGGACAATCACCCTCTTTTGAAGAGCGAAGTGAATCAAATAATCAAACATAGCTAAGTTCCTCCCCCCTTTTGCCGCCCTTTTGCCCTGCTGAAATTTTCTTAATGGTCAGCCGAAGCAAGTTCTTCATTTTTCTGCCCCTCTCGTTAGTGGTCGTGCCCGTCGCTCGCTAAAGCGCCGTTCGAAAGTTGCGCCAAACGAACCTGATACGCCCCCTTTGTCACCACCACTTCCCCCTGCTTAATGCCGGAAATAATCTGCACGAATCCCTCGCTTTTCATCCCGATTTCAACCGGTCGTTTCTCGAACCGTTCCGGCCCGATGCGCACAAAAGCGGTGCTTACGCCGTCTTCATCCACGATCGCTTCTTCGGGAATCGCAACGCCAAACTCCGAACCACCCGATTTCAGAAAAACCTCGGCAAACATCCCTATTTTAATCGAATTTTTGGGGTTGCTGAACTCAAAAAATACCGGCACGGTGCGGTTTGAAGAGTTAACGGTTGAAGAAACTGCCACCTTCTTCCCGCCAAGTTTAGAAAGTTTAAAGAATTCATCCTGTCCCTCAACTTTAAAAGAAGCTTCTTTAGCCCGGTTTGCGGCTTCAAATTTTGCGGCAGGCACATTGACCTGCAGAATCAGTCGGGAAGAATTAATAATCGTCATCAGTTCCTGCCCGGCTGTTATGTGGCTTCCGAGCGAAACGGGCACAGCTTCAACATATCCTGAAATTGGAGCCACAATCGAGTAGCCGTTTCCGGTAATTTTCACCTGCTCGGAAAGTGCGTTGTAAATAGCCTGCTTGTTTTCAAAGTCGGTTTTAGCTTCATCAAGCCGTTTTTTTGCAACTGCATTGTTATCGTAAAGCAACTGCACCCTTTCCAACTCCGATTTCGCTAAGAAATAATCACTTTTAATTTTTTGCAGATACACTTCGGCATCCGCCGTTGGCGAAACAAAAATCAGCTCAGCACCCTTTTTCACAAAAGTGCCCACGCGCGGCAGATTCTTGTTTTTCGCAGCTAAGATAATGCCCGTTAGCGGTGAAACCACTTTGGCAAGCCCCTCGGGTTTTGCAATAAACTCACCGGTTGCAGAGATAGTTTGCTGAATCTCTTTCTCGGTTGCCTCATCGGTTTCCAAGCCAATTTTCTCCTGAATTTCTTTTGTTAAGGTAATCAGCCCGTCATTTTCACCGTGCTGATTGTTGTCTGCTTGAATGGAAGTTTTTCCGTTTTGTTTTTTGGGGTTTTCCGTCTTTTTATTGGCGCCACTTCCGCCGCAGCCGGCAAAAGCCAAAAACAGCATTAGCAGGATTATCTTTGAAAGAATTAATCTTACGGGGGCTAACCTTGAAGGGGTTAATTTTAAAGTGGCTAACCTCAGCAGTGCTAATTTCAAAATATAAAAACCGGTTATATTTCGTTTCTTTATGCTAACTTTCGTTTTACTCTTTTTCATAACATTTCTTTTCGTAAAATCTTATATCTAAATCACTTAAGGTTTTTAATGCCTACGGCGTTTTCAAGTTCATAATGCGCTTCGATCAGCCTGATCATCAGTTCCGTGTTCATTTTTACACCGCTGATGAAAGAATCAACGCCGTCCAAAAATTCGACCAGTGAAAGCTCGCCTTTCGAGTAAGCAAGCGAAGCAGTCGCAAGCATGCCTTGTGAGTAGTCAACACGGTCGCTCTCGTATGCATCGTGAGCACTGTGGTGTTTCGCTAATGCAAACCGGATACGGGTGATAATTTCCTGTGTTTTCAGGGTTTTATGGCGGTTAAGGTTTCTAATTTCCTCATTAGCAAGTTCGGTTTCTTTTTTGCTTTTATCGAAAAGCGGAATTTCCACACTCAGCTGAATAACGGGCCCCGCAAAGTTATCGAACTGCCTTTTGTATCCTGCTTCCAGGCCGATATCGGGCAGTTTTTTTACTTCGCTTAGGGAGAGGTTTCGTCGTTCGCTTTCAATCATCATGTCAATTGCTTTCAGGTCAAAGCGGTTTTTGAGCGCCAGTTCAATAATTTCATCTTCTCTCAGGTCAATTTCGTCAATCGGCAGCGATTCGGTTTCCCAGCTTCTGTGTTCGGAGGGTGCCCCGGTAATTACGCAAAGTTCCAGCAGCAGGCGGTCGCGTTCCTGTTGCAGCAATTTAAGGTCATTTCGGTACTTTTTGGTTTCTAACCTGATTCTTTGCAGTTCATATTCCGAAATGTCGCCCGCTTTTACTCTCCACTCTGCCGCCTTTTCGATCTCGCTGAAAAGTGCCACAGCCGTGTCGTATGCACTTACAAGCAAGCCGAGCTGATGGTAGTTCATGTAGGCGGTTTTCAGACGAATGATAAGCTCAGCCTCAGCTTGCCCCCGAAGAAGCTTTTGCGCCTCGAAAAATTGGTTTTTCGAAGCGATATCGTGTTGCCTCTCCCACAGGAAATTAAGCGGCATCGAAGCGGCTGCTACCCACTCACCGGCGGATTCATCGGCAAGTTTCAGGTTTTCCCACGCAAAGCTGAACGATGGGTTGGGGATTTGCTCCGCACCGGTGATTTCGATCCTGGCTTTGTTGACAGCGGCGTCGTAACCTGCCAGCTCGGCGTTATTTTTCAGCGCCATTTCTATTGCGTCATTTAAACTTACTTTATACTGAGGCAGCACCGCAGTGGCGCAAACCGTCAGAATAGCGAGAATGAGACCCACGAGCCTCATAGTGCCTCCGTTAATTCTGAATTATTGAAATAAAAGGTGTTAGGTTAAATAACCGAAGTGGGGGGTGAAGTGTTGCCCGCAGTGTGGGTTAATCGCGGATACAGAAGACGGGGCACAAGTGGCTCCGTTAAAATTTCCGGTGTGCCGACAAAAGGTGAAGGAACGGAAACACAAACCGTAACAACCGACACTTCGTTTACGGGAGAAACGACATCGTCGCGGCTGAAAACCTGATGGTCATCCCCCGATATAGTGCTGTAGGGCGAGTGAAGGTCCTCCAAATCCATGCTCTGATGATCATCGGAATCAACCCCGCCAAGCAAAGCCAAAAGATGCGAATGAAGCACAGCCTCCTCGTGGCCGTCATCTCCCGGGTGATGATGAAAATGCGGCGAGAGAATGTTGAAAACAATGTAAAAAAAAGCCAACAAAAACACACCCCGTGCGTTTTCCGGTCTGTTTTTATGTTTCATTAAGGCTTTAATCTTCTTTCCTGTTTTGTGTTAAATGACTTGTTGTTTTTTTTGGCTTTTATGGCTGTTTGGTTTTTTGCCGGCTACTTGGTTGCTTTAGTTGCTTTTTTGTTGTTTTGCGTTTTGCCGGTTTTTGGTTTTTGGCTGATTTAGCTTAAAATTGCTTTATATTCTTAAGTTTTTCTTTAACTGTCAGGCGTTCTTAAGTTGACCTCTATTCATTAGATTTTCTCAAGTTGCTTAGATCTCTCAAATACAGAGTTTAAAACACAGGATTGACTTTTACGCCTCAACAATTATTTAATATCCAACCGTTCTCCGGCGCAATCGAATGCCGTTGATACCGGCAAAGAACAACCCCATCACGCAAAAATTTGCAAAAACTAACCTTAAATGTAATCATTTGTTTGGAGAGCGCAATTTGAGAGTGTGGTACTTAAAGTTATTTATTCAACCGGAAAGAGATAAAATTAAAATGTCATCCTAAAATTGATGGTAAAGAGTATGTCTTCTATCATTTGAGTCATAAAAATATTGATATCCAAAAGGGTTATAGTTTCTTGTATAGTACCATTACAGTTGACTGCTTAACCCGACTCCCCCCAAAAAAACTGATCCCCCGGACTTTAAACCAATTACACAAAATTTTTTACACTCCCTATTTTCTGACGCCAAGTTTACCGTAAAAATTTAAATTTTCTGCGGGAAATTTATGCCTACGCAGTTAGCAAAGCGATTAATAAAGCGCGTTTTTGGAAAGAACTATTGAAGAACCTGATTTTCAATGTCTTAAAACTCTGAACAGTCTCATAATACAACGCAACTTATTTTTAAAACCGGTTTGTAAAAATAATTTTGTTTTATTACAAAATAATTCATAATATTGTCTGTAATAAAAAAGGAAATTACCGGAAAAATTTTTACACTCAATTATTATAAATCGCAAATTGTCCTTGGGAAACAATTGTTGATTTCAACCTTTTAAGGATTTTTAAGGGCAGTAAAGCCCGTCGCTAAAAACGGAAACTAACTTTTGGTTATTGCCAAGGCATGCTGTGCTGAGGTGTGCATCCAACGGTAGGTTTCCGTTTTTTGTTTACACTGAATTAAATATTGGCGGAATGATTCAAAAAATTGGTTAAGGTAATTAATCATTTTCCAATATGTAAATTAGGCTGAAGTTCAAATTAAGAATTTTCTTGATAATCTCGAAAATATACTAATTATTAAGCTGATCTTCATGAAAGTTATGAAGGAAAAAAGTATAAATCAAATGGTTCCAGACCTGTGAATCAAACCCATTAAAACTACCAAAATAATAGAGGTACAAAATGAAAAAACAACTACTCACTAACATGTTTGTTATTTCTCTAATAGTAATTTTTAGCGGTTGCTCAAAAGAACCCGGTTATGTAATTAAGGATTTTTATGGTGCAAAAACTTGGGAAGAGAAAAAAGAATTTATTTTGGACGCTGATGGACTCAAGCCAAGTGATCTTTATGATGAAGAAGCTGATTATCGTATTGAAGAAATCCTTTTTGAAAAGAAAATCGATGAAAATACATCTATGTTTAAAGTTACACGGTTGAGGAAAAAATCTGATAAAGAACAAACTCAAATTAGGCATTTCCTTATAACAAATGTTGCGGACAAGGAAAAAATCGATTTTAAAACTATGATTGGTTATAATAAAATTGATCTCCTTCAGTATTGTCAAGCTGGTCTAAGTGGCCCAACGAAATTTTGGGTAGAGGTAAAATTTAAGGCCAAAAGCTTCAGCTTTAGTTCGTATGACAAAGACCATGATCGAATTGAGCTATATGATGGCAAATTGAATTCCTTATACTTACCTTTGAAAACTAATGAATATTCTGAAGACATCAAAAAGTTAAAAGATATTGCCATTAATAATCGGGAGGCATTAGTCTTAGTCGAGATTTCGCAAAAAGCAGAAATGAATTGGATTGATCAGTATTTCGTTAGGCCTGAAAATGTAAAATTTTTAGGAATAAATCCTCTACCTCAAGAGTAGAGATAGATGAAAGAACTGTTTATATTTGCAAATTCTTAACATATTTCTGATTTTTAAGACATTTTTCAACGGTGTAAATTAGTTCATTTCTAACTTTATTTATATAGTTTTTAGTCTCTCGATTAAAAGAGTATGATTTATTTACAACAAAGCCTTCGATGGTCTCGAAGGTTTTGTTGTAATTGTAAGTGCGGGTGGGATCGAACCACCGACCCTTCCGATTAATCGGAATGCTCTAACAAGTGGGAAAATCGGAATTTCCTTTAAAATAAACAAGTCCTTACATTTTTTATGTGCAAGGACTTAACTTGTGAGTGCGGGTGGGATCGAACCACCGATTCTTCCGATTAATCGGAATGCTCTAACAAATCAGATAACACACTTCGCTGGAAATTTTTTAAAGTGAAGAGGGGTGAAGTATTCAGTTTAAGAGAACATTTATTTTAATACAAAGAAGTCCTTACATTTTTTATGTGCAAGGACTTAACTTGTGAGTGCGGGTGGGATCGAACCACCGACCCTTCCGATTAATCGGAATGCTCTAACAAATCAGATAACACACTTCGCTGGAAATTTTTTAAAGTGAAGAGGGGTGAAGTATTCAGTTTAAGAGAACATTTATTTTAATACAAAGAAGTCCTTACATTTTTTATGTGCAAGGACTTAACTTGTGAGTGCGGGTGGGATCGAACCACCGACCCTTCCGATTAATCGGAATGCTCTAACAAATCAGATAACACACTTCGCTGGAAATTTTTTAAAGTGAAGAGGGGTGAAGTATTCAGTTTAAGAGAACATTTATTTTAATACAAAGAAGTCCTTGTAACTTATTTAATTACAAGGACTTAACTTGTGAGTGCGGGTGGGATCGAACCACCGATTCTTCCGATTAATCGGAATGCTCTAACAAGTTAAACAACACCTTTCCCCGGAAATTTTCTAAAAAGAAGAAGGGTTAAAGTTTCAAGTTTTATTTAAGTTGAGGCGCAACTGAGTTAGGTTACCTTTTAAAACCAACAAAGCCTTCGAGATCACCGAAGGCTTTGTTGTAATTGTGAGTGCGGGTGGGATCGAACCACCGACCCTCTGCTTAAAAGGCAGATGCTCTACCCCTGAGCTACGCACCCGTAAAAGGGTGGGATGTCACCGGTGTCCGGAAATGCTATATTACCGATGACAAGATCCCATATAAAAAACTAAATATTGAATAAAAATTCAAAATTAGCCTGTAAATATAATAAACAGACAGATCAGATCAAAAAATTTTTTAATCGGAGTGAAATTTGTTAATTTTGTGGTCTGCTTTAGGCAAATTTGAATAACAGATGATACCAATGTAACAGAGAAAACCACGCGATAATTCCCGCCTTCTCATAAAAAAAACGCCGGAGAAGAAATGATAGGAAAAATACTTCAGCCAGAGATCAGCGAACTGATAGAGCAACGGAATCTTTCGCCGATCAGAGAATTAATAGATGAATGGACCCCTGCGGACCTGGCTGACCTTATCTCCTGCCTGCCTGACAACGATCGGGCGGTTCTCTTCCGGGTACTCCCCAAAGATGTTGAAATTGAAACTTTCGAATATTTAGACACCGACGACCAAATCGGCATAATCAAAGCGATGGGGCGCGAGGAAGTGTCGAATGTGTTGAACGAAATGTCGCCCGACGACAGAACCGCCTTCTTCGAAGAGCTTCCTGCGCATATAACAAAGCAGATGATGTCTTACCTTTCAAACGAAGAGCGGGCAGTTGCCAGCCGGCTGCTTGGATACCCCGAAAACTCGGTCGGAAGACTTATGACCCCCGACTATCTTGCAGTGGAAGAAGACTGGTCGATCAAAGAAGTTCTGGATCACATACGGGAATACGGTGAAGATACCGAAACTCTGAACACCATCTATGTAATCAACGAGAAGGGGCAGTTGGTCGATGATATAAGAATCCGTGAGTTCCTGCTAAACCCTTTACACAAAAAGGTTTATGACTTAATGGACAGCAACTTCATCTCCCTCAGTGCGTTTGACGATCAGGAAGAAGCGGTGGAAGTTTTCAAAAAGTACGACAAACTTTCGCTGCCGGTAGTTGACTCAGCGGGTGTTCTGATCGGCATCGTAACGGTGGATGATGTTCTGGATGTGGCAGAAGAAGAAGCAACCGAAGATATTCAAAAACTCGGTGCGGTTTCGGCGTTGGAGGATTCTTATGTTGATACTTCCATTCCTCAGATGATAAAAAAGCGGGTTGGCTGGTTGGCGGTGCTGTTCATAAGCGGCAGTTTAACGGCTTCAGCGATTGGGATTTTCGAGGCAGAACTTCAGAAGGCACTTGTACTTTCGCTTTTCATTCCGTTGGTTATAGCTTCGGGAGGTAACTCGGGTTCGCAGGCGGCAACATTAGTTACGCGGGCGCTTTCGCTGGGTGAAATAACGATTCACGACTGGTGGAGCGTAATGCGCAAAGAGTTCATAACGGGTTTAGTACTGGGGGTGATTTTGGCGATAATCGGGTTTTTCAGAATAGCAATATTAGAATTTTTGGATATGAGCCAACTTGATTATTGGTTCCAGATAGCTCTAAGTGTATCAACAGCGTTGGTAGGAGTGGTTTTGTGGGGCACATTTGTCGGCTCGATGCTGCCGTTGGTTCTCAAGCGCTTAGGTTTTGACCCCGCCACCTCATCTGCGCCGTTCGTTTCCACGCTCGTGGATGTTACCGGAATCATAATTTACTTCACCTGCGCCGCCATTTTTCTGCGCGGCACGCTTTTGTGATATTTGGGAAGGCGGAAGTGCTGCCGGTGAGCCTTTTGCGGGCAGAAATTTTGCTTTTGGCTGATACAATTTGAATGCGAAGAAGTGCTGCCGGTGAAAAGTGGGAGAGGGAAAGGCGATTCCCTGCTTTTGGCTGATACAATTTGAATGCTAAGAAGTGCTGCCGGTGAAAAGTGGGAGAGGGAAAGGCGATTCCCTGCTTTTGGCTGATACAATTTGAATGCGAAGAAGTGCAACCCGCAAACATACAGAGAACTTTCAGCACAAACAGGGCACCGGGTAAATTAGCTCAAACGATTGACCCAATACTTTTTGTGCAAACATGAGATACGGCAACACTTCATTTTTTTAAATTTTAAAGGAGTCTTAATGACCGAACCAAGAGAGCCAATTTCGTGGGATGAGTGTTTTATGCAGATGGCGCACCTGATTGCGATGCGCTCGAAAGACCCGAACACGCGCGCCGGCGCAGTGATTGTTGATGAAAATAAAGTAATCGTAGGGTTGGGCTATAACGGGTTCCCCAGGAAAATCCGCGAGGAAGAACTTCCGTGGGAGCGCACCGGCGCATTCACCGAGACAAAATATGCCTATGTTGTGCACGCCGAGGCAAACGCAATTTACAACTCAAACAAACCCGTTAAAGGATGCACCCTCTACGCAACACTTTTCCCCTGCAACGAGTGTGCAAAAACGATCATCCAAAATGGTATTTCAAAAGTTATTTACGAGTCAGATAAATACCACGACGACCCAATTTGGGTTGCCTCGCGCAAATTGTTTGATCTGGCAGGGATTGAATATGTGCAGTTTGAGCCAAATAACAAGCTTCTGTTGGTGCCTGTGGGTTCCGGTTAATCCGGTTCAATGAGGGTCAGCAGAGGGGGTAGAAAAATGGAATTTCCCTTTTAACTTTTCCCAACCGCCGGTTTTACGGTTAACCGAAGCAGGTGAAGGAGCGGATCATTTGCCGGTGAGCCGTTTTTGCGCCACTCTTCCCAAAATTTCTGCCGAATAAAAGAGAGCGGCACTAAATAGCGGTTAGCCGTTAACAAATTTCGTTGAAGTTGTGGGTTCCTGCTCAGTAAAAATTTATCACCCGTAAGAAGCAGAACGGCGGAAACGGACTTATCGAACTCTTCCTTAATTAATTTGTAAATTTTAGCCGCTCCCGGCACACCCTGAGATGTGGTAAACTCTTTTGCCATTCTGAGATCAGTTTTAAAAAGAGCGATTTCCAGTTGATTTGTCGTGTTTTTAAAGATTTGGTTGCCATTATAAAGCCTGATAAGGTCGGCTTCTGTTGCGTGTTCGTGCAAAATAGTTTCTTCGACAGCGGTGCCGTATCCGAACCACTGTGAAATATTTAGCTGTTGCAGCCCCCATGCGAAAGCCCACGGAACCGATCGAATTGCAGAGGTATCTTTCCCGAATATTCCCACTCCCGGAGCCACGAAGCCCGCTGAAGAATCAGATTTTGGTGAACTGCCGGAAGTGTCGGTTTGAGAGCTTTCTAATTTTTCAATTAAATCAACGGGGGTTAAACGCCTGAAATAATCAAAAAACCCCTGTGTTTCGACGAGAGAGCGGTATTTTTCTTCGGCATAACCGGCGATGGTTCTCAGAAGGTTAATCTCTGTGCTGCTGAGGGATTGTGATGTGTAAGAGAGATTCGCCGGCGGTGCAGTTTCATCCGGCTCTCTTTCAACTTCCGGTATTTCTGCAATTTCCGTGGCTTCTGTGGTTTTTGAAGTTTCTGTAGCCTCTGAAGTTTTTGAAGCTTCCGTGGCTTCCGTGGTTTTTGAAGCTTCTGTGGCTTCTGAGGTTTTCCTAACTTTAGAGCCTTTCTTGCTTTTTGGGGAGGTTGCATCAGTTGCCTTATCCAAAGCCACAGAAGATGTTTCGGCTGTTTTCAGTAAAACAGCAGCAACCAAACCGGCGAGTGAACCGGCGGCCGTTTCGGGGAAGGCGTATTTTGCAGCGAGCGTTTCGCCCGGCTCTGTAAATTTAACTCTGCCAAAAAGAGATTTGTAAGGAGTTGCCGTTATTGCGTCGTAAATCATATTAGCGGAAAATCGGTTTGCGTTTCTCCCGGCATTACCTGCTTCTAAACCAACACCACCACCCAACTCCCAACTACCGGTCGAGCCAATACCAAAGCTAATTACATTCTCCGAGACACTACCTGTGACGCCGTTTCCGGAGCCGAGTATATCCCCCTTGTAACCGCCGGCAATACCGTTACCTGAGCCAAATATATCACCCGTGAAACCGCCTCCTTTTCCATGGTAAAAAATGGGTTCAAATTTAAATTCGTTGCAGAGGTCGGTCAGCGCTTTTTGCAACTGAACCATCTGAACGCCCGAAGCAACGGCACCGGAGTGCTTTGCTGCCTCGGTATAATCAAGCAGAAGTTTCACCTTTTTACCGCGCAAGCGGAGATGCCGGCGGTACAGCCGGGAATCAAACATCTCCCGCAACACTTCCTTTGCTTTTTCAGGGTTAACCGAAGGCTCAAATTGCGGCACAATATCAAGCCGTGAGTCGGCAATTCGTCCCTCTTCCGCCCGGATCAAGCCGGCCTCTTTAGCGAGCAAAAGAGCGGAAAGAAGGTCGCTGAAAGCGGAGCAGTCGGTAAAAACATAGTCGGTGCCCGAGCCGGCTGAAATGTTTTCCGACGCCCATTTTATCACTCCGATTTCCTCAATAATCTGCGCTGTTTCCGGCGCTAAAACCGAAAATTGGTTGGTCAGCGGGCGGGACGAAAGCACTTCATCGCGAAGAACTTTAACCTTTTGTTCTTCGCTCATTTTGCGAAAACCGGGGGCAACGCCGGTCTGAAACAGGAGTTCTTCAACCGCGTCGCGGATTCTTCGTGAGTTTTGCTTAACCTCAGTTTTCACAAAATGGAACCCGAAGGATTCAACCTTGTAAATCAGCGGTTTAACCCATAATTCTGCAACGGAGGCCGCTTTGTTTTCGCACAAACTTTCATCAATCAGTCTCAGGTCTTCGATGAATTGATCGGGTGAAGTGTAGCCCCCCGGTTCGGGGTTCAGGGTTCTTTTCAGGCGTTCGGCTATAATTATCAATTTTTTGCGGTAAAGTTGATCCGTCGAGCGCTTAAAAGCCCCTTCAGTTGAAAGCGAAGAGAAATCATTCAGCCGTGTCGGAAACAGACCTTCGAACCGGTGCAAATTGAAGTTTTCGGATGAATACAGTGAAGAATCATTCAGCAGGGGTTGCTTCAAATCGCTGTTGATTGAGGATTTCAGGGCTTTGGATACAGAAATAACCTTAACTGACGGAGTTAATTCCCGGATGAGAAAATCGATTTCACCTAAGTAAAGGTTTAATATTTCATCTCTAAGGAGTTGCATAAAATCGCGAGTTAATTGCGGTGTAACAGCGGGGTTGCCCACCCTGTCGCTGCAGATAAGCGAGCCGAAGTTAATTTTGGGGCAGGTGTAATCGTTGCCTGACTCTAAACCGGTTTCAGATTTAGCCTTACAGAATTGCCTGTAAAACAGTTCAACGGCTTTGTAAACGGTTTCTTTAAGGAAGAAAAACGCTCTTTCCGCTTCGTGAGCGGGGGTAATTTCACAATCCCTGTGCCACTCGATCTGCCATAAAAGTGTCAGAGCCGCCTTTATTTTCTGATCCAAAAATTCCGCTTTCTGCAGCAACAGGCAGATTTCCTGCGTTTTTTTTAAGGATTCATATCGATCAGCCCAAGTGGGATGAGGTGTTAAAACGGAGGTAACTTCAATTGATTTTAACAGCTCCCCAATCCCTTTACTATCGAACCCGTCAGCTTTTAACTTTTCAAATGAACGGGCTAAAATATCACTTCCCAATCCATTTTCACAGAAAGCGCCGAAAGAGAGCACCTCCGGCTCTGATAAATTGCCGGTTGATTGCACAAATTCGCCCCCGGAAATGGCTGTAGTAATCAGTTCCCGAATCGAAAGTGCTTTTGCAACTTTTTCCGCTTCTTCCCGGGTGAAAGAAGCAACGGTTGCTTTTACTTCATCGACAATTTTGTGTGAGTGGGAGGCGGGTTGATTGGCAAATTTTTCGGCAAGCCCGTCAAGTTCTTCAAGCCGGCGCAGAATGTTTTCCCCTTCTTGTTCGAGGACCACTTCAGAGAGAAGGCGTTCGCCCTCGGCGATTAATGTTGCCCGAGCGACTGAAATTTCATCGTTCTGAAACTCTATGTTGGAAGGTTTGAACATTCTAAATTAATCTTTCTTGTTTAACTAATCAATAATTCGGGCTTTTTAGAGGAAATTGTGAATTACGGCACCATTCTCCCGAAAAAAAACGATTAAGAACTATAATCGCCCTCTTTCATAGAAAGCTGTTTCAGAGAACGAGATGTCGCCCGAATACAACTCATAATTCAACAACAAAAAAAATGCTTTATCCGGCAGTAAACATTTAAAGATGTCGCCCTGTTACAACTCAAAACTTCACCCGCCGCCTAATGGAGAGGGTTACCCTCCTGTAAAATGCTCTAAAAGCTCCTCGGGAGTGCTGAAAGTCATCCCGCCGTTCAGTTTTTTCACGGCTTCTATTGCGTAGCAATCCCAGAGAACTGATGCGACCTCGACGCCGGACTCCCGAGCGGCTTTAATATCCGAGATAGAATCGCCAATCATCACCGCTAAATTGGCGGGTGCCCGAAAATGCGCCAAAATCTTAGAAATTCCCTCGCCGGAAGGCTTCTGTTTTGTAACATCATCACCGGAGACGAGCAACTCAATTTTATCAAAAATGCCGAGTTCCCTCAGCGTAATCTCCGCCGAGCGGCGCCCTTTGCCCGTGAAAGCGGCAATTCGTGCACCTTGCGAAATCAGAAAATCGAGCATTGGGGCAATCCCCTCGTGGAGTGCGGCAATCCCGTGGTTTTTCTCGTAATAGTCGAAATATTCAACAATAGCCTGTTCGGCATTTTCGCCGAAAAGCTCGGTGATTATCTCCTCTTCAGTAGGTCCAAACAGCGCAATCACCTCTTCGGGAGTGAGTACTTTTCCGAAATATTTATCGTAAATATGGTTAAACGAGTCGAAAATCAGCCTGTTAGTGCTGGTAAGCGTCCCGTCGATATCGAAAATGTAGATTTTGTATTTCAGGCTCATTAAAGCGTCGCGCCTCTGAATTATTTCAGTGAAAATGTGAGGATTCTGCCGTCCATATTTGAAGCAATAAAAAGGTCGCCCATTTTTTCAATTGAAAGCCCTCGCGCCTGCCCGAGGAAGAAAAGTTCGTTGAGTTTATCCTTTTTAAATTCCATAAACGAACCGTTTTGCAGCCCAAATACTGCTGCATCGCCCACTTGCCTGATCTGCACGGGGTTAGTATCCACGCCCCACTTTGTAGAGAATGATTTAATTTTCTTCCCCGTTAGCGCATTAAGGGCATGTAACCCATTTTCAAGCGATTTAATCCATATAGTTTTACCGTCGTCGCTTAGCCCGATCGATTCCCAGGCGGTAAACTCTTTCGATTTCCACTGAGTTTTACCGAGCAACACATCAACACAGGAAACTGTTTTATCGGGGGAAACAAACCATATATAATCGCCGTTTGTAACAGGCATACACGAAGCGGTTGAGTAGTAGAAATTGACATTTTCTGACCATTTCCAGTTCAGTTTGCCGGTTCTTATATCCAAGCAGTAGGTCATGCCATCCCAAGCGGAGTAGATTACCCTGTCGCTAAGCACAACGGGGATCGATTCAATTCTTCCTTTCGCTTCGTTGCTTTTCCAGACGGGTGTAAGTTCGGTTGCTTCGTAAGCATAAAGGATACCTGAAGCGGTTCCGAAGACGATTGCGGTGGTTTGCCTCTCCCTGAAAAAAATGGGGAAAGAGACAATTTGTGAAGTAATCGGCTCGTTAATACCGAGTGTCTGCAGCACTTCACCCGTATTGAAGTCAATTTGGCAGAGATCGCCGTCAACTGTTCCGGCATAGATATAATCGCCCACCACAATCGGCCGTGAAACGATTCTTGCATCGAGATCAATCGCCCACAAGCGCTTCATATTTTTGCTGTAGTTATACAACCCGCCATCTAAGGTAGCCGCCAAAAAGCCGTTTTTATGCACAACGGGCGAAACTAACATCGTTTTGTCAAGGTCGATTTTATCGTGAACTGTAACCACTTTGTAATCGGTAAAATCTTTCGAGCCGGAAGGAAGCGTGTTCACCCGCGCCAATTTCTTTTTATCGTACCATTTAAATTGGGTGTTGCTGAATGAAGAATCGGTTCTCACGGCTCCGACTGTGGTAATTTTCAGGTCATCTTTTGAAATATCGATCAGGTTAAAGCCGTATGTTCCGCGGTTTGGAGTTGAACACAGCCCCTGAATTTGCGGGATCATGTCAACTTCCGAATCTTTATTTGCGTGCCCATGCCCGACGAAAATAGCCTTTAAGTTCTTTTTTCGCAACAAGTTAACAACTTTATACCAGTTATCGATATCGCTCATGGGAATGTGCGTGAAGAAATAAATTTCCTGTTTATCGGAAATGGTGTTAAGCTGCGCCTTTAGCCATTCGATCTGCTCGGGTGCAAAATGCCCCCCGCCGCCGCGCAAAATAATCCCTGAATTAAGCCCAATAAACGAGTAGTTTAGAGTATCGAATCTGAATTTATCATCGCCAAAAATCCGGACAAACTCCATCCCGCCCATATTCGTCCACTTCGTATCATGGTTTCCGGGCACGGCAAAATATTTCACTTTCAGGCTTTTGAGCATATTTTCGGCATTTTCGAGTTGTTCCCACGAGCCAATTTCGGAAACATCGCCGGTATGAATCAGAAAAGCAAGGTCTTGCGTCTCATTCATCAGATTGATATGTTTCAGAAATGTAGTGTCGGAGCCGGGCGCGCCGATGTGCGTATCGCTGATCCAGGCAATTTTCAGGTTTTGCGCAAACGCCGCAAAAACACCCAAAATGAGGACAAAAAGAGTAAGTTTTGCAATTTTCATAACATCATCCGATAATTGAAGTGCAGCCAAAATGAACCGTGTGAGGCAGCAAAATCAGCATTTAATTTTATCGCTTATACCCGGTTGCATCTATCCGACTGTTGAAATGCAGCTAAAAAAAGCATGCACCCAAAATTTACAACAAAGTAAGTTAAACCCTCACCAATATTATTGTGAGGGTTTATATCACAAAAGAGGCGGTTGAATCTTCTTTGGTTAAACCTTGTCGGGTTAAACAGTATGGAGTTAAACCTTTTTCAAAACAAAATGGGTTAAATCTTATCCAACAGCTCTTTAACCGTGCCGGCTAAATTTTCCAAAGGAACTTCGAGCCTCTCGCCCGATTTTCTTATTTTAATTTCAGCCTTATTTTCGGCAAGTTTTTTCTCACCGATAATCACCTGAATGGGCATGCCGAGCAGGTCCGCATCTTTAAATTTAAAGCCCGCCTGAGCGTCTTCCCTGTCATCGAAAAGGACCTCCAAGCCTGCGTCGGTGAGTTGTTTGTAAACTTTTTCGGAGGCTTCAACGATAACTTCTTTTTTCATGTTCAAACCGAGCAGGTGCACCTGGAACGGCGCAATCGACTTGTGCCAGACAATACCGTACTCGTCGTGGCTTTGTTCAATCGAGCAGGCAATAACCCGTTCAACACCAATTCCGTAGCTTCCCATCACTATCGGTTTTTCTTCTCCTTCTTCCGTCAGGTAGTTTGCACCCATCGAAGCGGAATATTTAGTGCCGAGTTTGAAGATGTGCCCCAGTTCAATGGCGGTGAACACACCGAGTGGTTTCCCGCAGTTAGGGCACCCCTCGCCTGATTCAACTGACCGCAGGTCTGCGTACTGAATATTTGGGAGATCGCGCAGAAAATCAATTCCGCCGATGTGGAAATCGTTCTTGTTTGCTCCGGAAAAGAGGTTGTTGCTCTCTTTAATTCTGTTGTCGGCAATTATTTTTCCGGTAAAGCCAACGGGCCCAATTGAGCCGGCATCTGCCCCCGTAATTTCTTTCAGTTCGTCCGGGTGGGCGGGTCGTACATCGGCGCCGAGCGCTTTTTGAAGTTTTGTTTCGTTTACCTCGTCGTTACCCGACATTAAAATGAGCACGGGGGTGTTTTCGCAGATATAGACGCGGGATTTAGCAGTTTGCCGCTCGTTAATGTTCAGAAAAGCACAAAGTTCATCGATTGATTTAACATTTGGCGTGCTAATTTCATAGATTTCGCGTGAATCTTTTTCTCTGCCTACGGGATCGATTTTAGAGGTAGCCACTTCCAGATTTGCGGCATAACCGCAACCTTCGCAGTGCGCCACCACATCCTCGCCTGCGTCTGAGCGAACCATAAACTCCTCGCTGCCGCTTCCGCCCATTGCACCACTTGAAGCACCGACCACAAAGAAGTTAAGCCCGGCACGGGTGAAAATTTTTCTGTAGGCTTCGTCGTGAAGCCGGTACGATTTGTTCAATGCTTCTTCATCCACATCAAGCGAATATGAGTCTTTCATCAGGAATTGTCGCCCGCGGATAACGCCGCTTCTGGGGCGGGCTTCATTTCTGAACTTGGTTTGAATCTGATACCAAGTCTGTGGCATATCTTTGTAAGATTTCACCACTTTGCGTGCGTGGAAGGTAATAATTTCTTCGTGAGTGGGTGCGAGCACATAGTCGCGGTTTTTCAGGTGATACATCGTATCGCCGAAAGCCTGCACGCGCCCTGTTTCTTCCCAGATTTCACGCGGATTCAGCGCCGGGAGGTGGAACTCCTGCCCGCCGATAGCGTCCATCTCTTCACGAATAATTTCACAAACTTTCTTAACAACCCTGTAACCCAGAGGCAGGAATGAATAGATACCCGCCGCAAGTGCGCGCACATAGCCACCGCGCAGCATTAAAATATGGCTTGGAACAACTGCATCGTTAGGAACTTCTTTAAGTGTAGGGATAAATGATTTGCTCTGTCGCATCTTTTCCGTAATAAATTTATAAAAAATGAATTACAAAGATACGAAATTTCACCGGCACTAATTATTTTGAACAGGGAAAAGGTGAGCATTGTAAAGAAACAAAGCCGGCTTTCCGGGTTAGGGCAACGATATTTTCAACGAATACCAAAAGAAGCATAGATGGTAGTCGGGCTTGTATTTCTTTCCGGGTTAGGGCAACGATATTTTCAACGAATCCACCGATGGATTTCTGTGGTTTATGGGTAAAAAAGTTGCGAGAATAACGGTGTTTCAATCGTCCGGATGAATTTCGATTAGTTTGGTTGAGTGTCTGTTAAAAAAAAGCCGCCCCCAAGTATTAGGGGCAGCCTTTAAAATTAACCGGTTTTTATCAGACTTTTGGTTTCTCCGGGATTAGAGTTAACCAAACAGAGGAACCGTTTTATCTGAGCCGGTTTCCAACTTTGTTTTGCAGTTTTGGCTCTGATTCTTTTTTTAATCAAAGCTTGTATTCTTTTTATTTTCCGGCTTTAACCTCAGATTTTTCCCGAATCAATGCGGGTTGTTAAGTTTGTTTTTCCGGTTTATTTTTCCGTTTAAGCTTCTGCGTTTTCCTCATCAGGGTCTGCTTTTGCTTTCATAGCATCCCAGATCACATAGGCGCACAGGAGGATAAACATAAACAAGCCGAGGTACATTGCTCCGTCACCTTCAGCCCATTCTTTCGCCATAAAGTCAAACTCTAAATACTTCATCACGGCACTTATAACACCCATAAGTGCCCCACCGGCGATGAAACCTGAGGCGATAAGCGTTCCGCGCTCACGACGGGCATTATTAAGAGCTTCGTTTTTGCTGCGTGTAGAAACAATGTGAGCAATAATCCCTCCGACAAGAATCGGGGTGTTCAGTTCCAATGGAATATACATCCCGAGCGCAAAAGCAAGAGCCGGAACTTTAATCATTGTTAAGATCAAAGCCATTGCAGCGCCTGCGATATAAAGCAGCCAGGGGGCAGGTTTTTGCGACATAAGCGGCTCGATAACGGCAGCCATTGCGTTTGCCTGAGGTGCCTGAAGTGCGTTATCACCCTTGAACCCGTAAGCTTCGTTAAGCACCATAATTACCAAACCAACGATAGCAGCAGAAGCAGCAGTTCCGACAAACTTCCATGTTTCCTGTTTGTAAGGTGAGCTTCCGAGCCAGTATCCAATCTTCAAATCAGTGATGAAAGCACCGGCGCAGGAAAGCGCCGTACAAACGGCTCCGCCGATCAGAAGTGCCGTCACCATTCCGTCTTCCCCTTTAATTCCGAAAGAAATCAGGACAATAGAAGAAAGGATCAGAGTCATCAAAGTCATCCCGGAGACGGGGTTAGTACCCACAATCGCGATGGCGTTTGCAGCGACCGTGGTGAAGAGAAATGATATAATAATCACAATGAGCAACCCGAGGAAAGCGTGCCCCAAATTGCCGGTAACACCAAAGTTGAAGAATAAAAGAAGCCCCAACCCAACAGCGATAATACCGCTTACGATAACAAACATGGGGAGGTCTCTTTCGGTTCTTACAGTGCTTGCCGTTGCAGCCTTGCCGCCGCCGATTTCTTTTGCCGCCAGCTTAAAAGCACCCGCAATAATTCCGGAAGAACGAACAATGCCGATAATTCCCGCCATTGCAATTCCGCCGATACCGATGTGCCTCACATAGTTCTTGAAAATAGCTTCGGGACTCATTTTTGCGATTAGCTCGTTGATATTTGCACCAATCGGGCTGCTAAGATACTGCCCGATGTAATAAACCGCCGGGATCAGCAGATACCACGAAACAAACGACCCCGCAGCGATAATTGCAGCATAACGCAAGCCAACGATGAACCCAAGCCCGGTTACGGCAGCGCCGATATTAATGTTGAAAACGAGCTTATATTTGGCATAAAGCATATCGCCAAAAGGAACGATTCGTGTTGAGAAGGTTTCGCTCCACCACCCGAAAGTTGCAATGATGAAGTCGTATAACCCACCGACAAGCCCTGAAGAAACGAGAACAAGCGCCTGCGCACCCCCCTTTTCGCCCGCAACCAGCACTTCAGTTGTTGCAGTTGCCTCGGGGAAGGGGAACTTCCCGTGCATATCGGCAACGAAATATTTCCGGAATGGTATCAGGAACAAAATCCCAAGGAACCCGCCGAGAAGTGAAGAGAGAAACACCTGGAAAAAGGTGGCTTCAAGATCGAGGATATACAGCGCAGGGATGGTGAAAATTGCACCGGCAACCACAGCGCCGGAGGTGGCACCGACAGACTGGATGATCACATTCTCGCCGAGGGCGTTCTTCCTTTTCAAAAGCGTCGAGAGACCCACCGCAATAATGGCGATAGGAATTGCAGCCTCGAAAACCTGCCCGATCTTCAGACCAAGGTAAGCCGCTGCGGCAGAAAAGAGAATTGCCATCACTAAGCCCAAAGAAATTGTGTAAACATTTACTTCAGGCACGATGCTCAGGGGCGACATTATCGGATGATACTTTTCGCCCGGTTGTAATTCGGAATAAGCGTTTTTTGGAAGTCCTTTGACCTCGCCCGTAGAGTGTCCGCTCATTTATACTCCGCTTTTTCTGTATGAGTTAGTTGATTATTTCGTTATTTGTAAAAATCAAAATATGCGAAAGTTTGCTCTTCCCTGAAAGTTTGCTGCATGCAAAAAACAGTTTCTCCTGAAAGTCTGTTGTAACTAAAAATCGTTCTCCCTAAAAGTCTGTTACCAGTTAAAATCTTTTTCACCTGAAAGTATAGTGAAAGCAAAAAAACAGTTTCAGCCAAAAATTTTGGTTTGCAAAAAAAAACAAAAACCGGCCGCCTCAATTTAATGAAACAGCCGGTGGTAAGAAAGTAAATCTGCCGGAAAAAAGGCAAAAAATGATAATATACTACAATTTAACTGAACTTATCACCTTCATGTAGTTTGCCCGCTCGTACTGAGAGGGGTCGCCTACATTCATGTAGCTCATCGAACCGCGCATATCTGAAATCGAGTTGTACTCGTTAGCCTCCATCCAAAAACGGATTTTTGCAAGCACATCAGAGATGTGGTTCGGCCCAAATTTCAGAATGCTGGACATCATTTGCGTTACCTTTGCCCCGACCATGATCGTTTTGATCACATCTTTTTCGGAGTAGATTCCGGAAGTGGCGGCGAGGTCACACTCAACACGCCCGTAGAGAATGCCTATCCAGCGAAGCGGCAGCCTCATCGCCATAGGAGTTGAAAGAAGCACATTGGGCACCACTTCCAAGTTCTCCAAGTCGATATCCGGTTGATAGAATCTGTTGAAGAGCACTAAGCCGTCGGCGCCTGCCCGGTCAAGCTGGTCAGCCATCCACGCAGTTGAACTGAAAAAGGGGCTTAATTTAACCGCAAGAGGTATTTTAATGTTCTTCTTCACTTCTTTTACGATATCGATATATAGCTGCTCGATTTCTCTGCCATTGGTGTTGAAATCGGTCGCTATTTTATAGATATTCAGTTCGAGAGCGTCAGCGCCCGCTTCTTCCATATTATGCGCATATTTGACCCACCCGCCGAGTGAAGCACCGTTAAGGCTCGCGATAATCGGGATGTCGGTCGCCTCTTTTGCTTTTCTGATAAGCTCCAGATACTCATCGGGTCCTGATTTATACTCAACATACTCCGGGAAGAAAGTTGTTGATTCCGGGTGGGACTCGTTGTGCATCGTAGTATAGTGGAAATTAGCGAGCGATTCTTGTTCAATCTGTTCTTCAAACAGAGAATAGAGAACGACTGCGCCTGCACCGGCATCCTCAAGCGCCTTAATCGAGGAGACTTCCTGCGATATTGGGCCCGCCGAAGGGACAACCGGGTTTTTAAGTTTCATACCAAGATAAGTTGTTGTCAGATCCATTTTATTTTCCTTAAAATCAGGTTATTTTATCCTTTAGCGTTTAAGAGTTTGAACTGCCGGGCATAGAAGCCATATTTTCATACAGTTTCCAGCGTGACTGAACATCCTCCTGTGCCTCATCCATAAGTTTTGCAGCCGCTTCGGGGTGTGTTTTTGTAAGCATTCTGAATCTGGTTTCCATATAGGCGAAATCCTTAACGGGTATCTTCAAGCCTTTGGAATCGAGAACGAACGGATTCTTACCCTGCTCAACCAGATCCGGATTATACCTGAAGAGCTGCCAGTAGCCTGAATCAACCGCCGCTTTCTGATTTCTTGTTGCTGTGCCCATATCAATACCGTGTGCGATACAGTGGCTGTAAGCGATAATCAGCGAAGGACCGTCGTATGCCTCTGCTTCAATGAACGCTCTTACAGTGTGTGCGTCGTTTGCTCCCATCGCAACCTTTGCCACATACACATTTCCGTAGCTCATTGCCATCATTGCCAAGTCTTTCTTTGCTGCGGGTTTACCGGCAGCTGCAAACTTGGCAACCGCCGCCCGTGGGGTCGATTTTGAAGCCTGACCACCGGTGTTGGAGTAAACCTCGGTATCAAGAACGAGAACATTCACATTCTTGCCTGAGGCGAGCACATGGTCAAGACCGCCGTAACCGATATCATAAGCCCAACCGTCACCGCCCATAATCCAGACTGATTTTTTAACCAAATAATCAGCAATGGAGGCAAGGTTCAGATAATCGAACTTTTCATCTTCATCCTTCGCGGCAGCCTGAAGTTCATCGAGTTTTGCTCTAAGTTCCGCAACTCTTCCTCTCTGTTCGATGATGCCCATTTCATCCTTTTGATCGGCATTTAACAGTGCATCAACTAAATCAGCGCCGATTTTTTCTCTCAATTTCACGAGAAGGTTGCACGCTTGCTCGTTGAACTGATCGACAGAGAGTTTGAATCCAAAACCAAACTCGGCGTTATCTTCGAACAGAGAGTTAGACCATGCGGGTCCCCGCCCTTCTTTATTCTTTGTCCACGGAGTTGTTGGCAGGTTCCCGCCGTAGATAGAAGAGCAGCCGGTTGCGTTAGCGATGATTGCTCTGTCGCCGTAAAGCTGGCTGACTAATTTAACATAGGGAGTTTCGCCACAGCCTGAGCACGCACCTGAGAACTCGAATAGCGGCTCCATAAACTGAGAATCTTTCACAGAGTTCGGCTTGATGTCCGTTCTGTCCCACTCAGGAATGTTAAGGAAGAAATCCCAGTTGACGCGTTCGGTTTCCCGAATCGGAAGTTGCGGTTCCATATTGATGGCTTTAAGGCGAACCTCTCTCTTGTTTTTAACCGGACAGAACTCGACGCACAGCCCGCAGCCGGTACAGTCTTCAACGGCAACCTGCAGCGAATAGAGAAGGTTTTCGCCGTGTTCTTTCGACTTGTAAGGCATCGATTTGAAGGTTGCCGGTGCTTTATCAAGCTCGTCGGGTTTGTAGATTTTTGCCCTGATCGAAGAGTGGGGGCAAATAAGTACACATTTGTTACACTGGATACAGATTTCGGAATCCCAAACCGGCACTTCCAAAGCGATGTTTCGCTTTTCGTATTTTGTTGTGCCCGAGGGGAATGTTCCGTCGATCGGCATAGCGCTGACGGGAACATCGTCGCCGAAGCCGGCAATAATCTGCCCGGTAACATTTCTGATGAAATCAGGTGCGTCTGCAGGAACGGCTTCACGAATGTTATATTTTGAGGTTATTTCACTTGGCACTTCAACTTCGTAGAGGTTATCAAGCGTTTTATCAACAGAATCGAAGTTCATCTGAACGATCTTCTCGCCCTTTGAACCGTATGTTTTCTGTATCGCTTTTTTAATCATGTCGATCGCAGTATCCTTCGGAAGAATCTTCGAAATAGCGAAGAAGCAGGTCTGCATAATCGAGTTGATTCTTCCGCCCATGCCTGTTTCGTTAGCAACTTTGTAAGCATCGATGATGAAAAGTTTCATCTTTTTGTCTATAAGGTCTCGTTGCACTTTTTCAGGAAGAGTATCCCACACCTCTTCTTTTGAGGCGGGTGTGTTCAGCAGAAACGCAGCACCTTCGACTGCATCCCGCAGCATATCCGTAGTTTCTAAGAAAACTGTCTGATGGCATGCAACAAAGTTAGCCCGGTTAATCAGGTAGCTTGCTTTAATTTTTTTAGGACCAAACCGGAGGTGCGAAATGGTCATTGAGCCTGATTTTTTCGAGTCGTAAACGAAATAACCCTGAGCGTGGAAATCAGTTCCTTCACCGATGATTTTAATCGAGTTCTTGTTAGCACCCACGGTACCGTCGGCGCCAAGCCCGTAGAATTTTCCTTTGAAGGTGTCCGGGTTTTCCACAGAGAACGAGGGGTCAAAATCGATGCTTGAGTTGGTAACATCTTCTTTAATACCGATGGTAAAGTGTTTCTTCGGTTTAGGTTTCCCGAGTTCATCATACACCGCTTTAATCATAGCGGGTGTAAATTCCTTCGATGAAAGGCCGTATCTTCCGCCGTAGATTTTTGGGAAGTCAAACGGCAGTTCACCGTCGTTGAAGGTTTCCGTTATAGCATTAACTACATCTAAGTAGAGAGGCTCTCCCGACGCTCCCGGCTCTTTGGTTCTGTCAAGCACGCCGATAACCTTCACGGTTTTTGGCAGTGCGTTAATGAAATGTTTTAACGAAAACGGTCTGTAAAGTCTTACTTTCAGAACGCCGACCTTTTCCCCTTTTTCGGTCAGATATTCCACAGTTTCTTCCACAGCTTCAGCTCCTGAACCCATCAGCACGATTACTTTTTCAGCATCGGGCGCACCGAAATAATCGAACAGGTGGTATTGTCTGCCTGTAAGTTCAGCAAATTTATCCATCTGTTTTTGCACAATATCGGGAGCCGCGATATAAAACGGGTTAACCGTTTCTCTGCCCTGGAAGTAAACATCGGGGTTTTGAGCGGTACCGCGCACGAACGGATTATCGGGCGTTAAAGCTCTTTTGCGATGAGCGAAAACAAGCTCCTGATCGATCATCGCTTTCATATCAGAAGTGGTAAGTTGTTCAATTTTTGCAACTTCGTGAGAAGTTCTGAACCCATCGAAGAAGTGAATAAAGGGAACGCGCGCTTCCAGTGTAGCCGCTTGGGCGATCAGCGCAAAATCCATCACTTCCTGAACCGAGTTGGATGAAAGCAGCCCCCAGCCGGTTGAGCGGGTAGCCATAACATCACTATGGTCGCCAAAGATAGAAAGAGCCGATGCCGCCACTGAACGGGCGGAAACATGGAAAACCGTGGATGTTAGTTCACCCGCAATTTTGAACATGTTTGGGATCATCAGCAAAAGCCCTTGCGAGGCTGTGAAGGTGGTGGTTAACGAGCCGGTCTGAAGTGCGCCGTGCACACTACCGGAGGCACCGCCCTCGCTTTGGAGTTCGGAAATCGATGGGGTGTTTCCCCAGATGTTCGTTTTGTTTTCGGCAGCCCAGGCGTCGCACCATTCTGCCATATTGGAAGAAGGGGTGATTGGATAAATCGCAATCACTTCATTGGTATGAAACGCGACATACGCCGCCGCCTCATTTCCATCAATGGTTACTTTTTTTCTGTCCATTTTCTTACCATCGTATTATTTCATGAATAAATATTGATTATAAGAAGCAAAATTTGTGCCATATCGATTTTTAGCCTGTTTTCGCATAAACCGGGATTTTAATCTACCGGTTTTATCATTTTTGGTAACTATTATTATTAATTTGTGGAATAATTTAAGTGCCGGCTGCTCTCTGCCTGATGAAAAAGGGCTGCTTATGGTGGGTGAAAAAAAAGGGCTGCTTATGGTGGGTGAAAAAAAAGGGCTGCTTATGGTGGGTGAAAAAAAAGGCTGCTTATGGTGGGTTTAAAAACGAGAAGCCCCCGCACAAAAAGTTGCACGGGGGCTATTAAGGTCTCTTATGAAGAGTTTATTTTTGCAGGATCATCTTTTTAGTTACAACATTGTTGCCTGCGGTAATTCTGTAGAGATAGATACCGCTTGCAAGGTTTGAAGCGTTGAAATTAACCTTATGTGTTCCTGCAGGGAGTTCGCCCGAAACAAGTTTCGCAACCACTTCACCGAGCATGTTGTAAACCACTAATTCAACTTTTTCAGCAACAGGTAACGAGAACTCGATTACCGTTGATGGATTGAATGGGTTCGGGTAGTTATTCGAAAGATTAAATTCTTTCGGAATTTCCAATCCCGCCAAACCTTTGAGTGAAGTCGGGGCATCGTTTCTGAAGACACCGCCGTTTGTTGTAGTTGCGAAGAGGCTTCCATCCGCTTGGTTGTAAAGGAGTGTGCTGATCTTCTGACCGGTTAAACCGATGCTTACCCAGTTAAGATCGGTGCTTTCTGTAGCCACCACTTCAGCAAGATAGATGCCGTTGCTCCATGAGTTAACAAATATATAATTGTCGGCTTCAGCAGTTATATAGTAGATGTGCGTAGCCATGATACCCTGTGTCTGAACCTGCCATGTATCGCCGCCGTTAGCGGAGAGATACAGCCCATTACCGTAAGTACCGGCAGCAACAATTCCGGAATTGGTAACAGCAAGTGACCAAACAAACGGGAAGTTCATGCTTGTTTGTACCCAGTTTGCACCGCCGTCAACCGATTTGTAAACGCCGCCGCCAAAAGTACCTGTATAAAGGTTACCGTTGCCGTCAACCGCGATAGCCTGAACGGATTTGTTTGTCATTCCGTTACTTACATCTTCCCAAGTAGCACCGTTATCAGGTGATCTGTAAACGCCCTGACCCCAGATACCTGCATAGAGGTAGTTTCCTCTTAATACAAGAGATCTGACATCATACTCGGGCATTGCAGTTGCACTCCAGGTGGCGCCGTTATCGTTAGAAGTGTAGATACCTCTTTCAGTGGCAGCGAAGAACCTGCCGTCAGGTGCCTGAATTACATCCCAGATATACGAAACCTGCATACCTTCGTTCAGCACGGTGAATGTGTGTCCCTCGTCCGTGGTTCTGAGGATTTTACCGCCCCATGTGCCGGCGATAAATGAACCATCCTGTGCACGGATGAACGACCAGATGAAGTGCTCGTCGCTGACTGAACCAATATACTGCCAGTTACCGATAACCGCACCGCCACCGCCACCGCCGGAGTTTGTTCCGCGGACGGTGAATTTGCACATTGCAAAATCATCTTCGTATTGCGCACCGTTGTTCGGGCTTGAATCGCCGTCAACTTCGTTGCATGCAGTAACTTCTGCTACATTAACAAGAGTTGTATCAAGCGCAATATTTCCTACAAAGTTAGCGAGGTTATACTGCGCACCACCGGAGAGAGATTTACAGATCATCTGACCATGCTGCACACCGCTGATGAAATTCACATCAGCCGACGGAGCAAGTATGGTGCCTGTTACATCGATGCCTTGAATTGTAATATTTTTGGCTTCATTGAAATTGAACATACAGTTCGTAATCGGTGTGCCGGAAACAATCAGGTTGCCGCCCCAGCTTAGGTTATCGCCATCGATATTCACTAAAACTACTGAACCGTTCGGAACATTAATGAAAATTTCCTGAGATGTGTTTAAAAAGTCCGCAGGGACTCTGAATACATTCATATAAGGGTCGCTCCCCATCAATCTGAGAGTAACACCGGATAGACTAATGTTACCGTTAGCATTGTAGCCGGCTAATTGTGCTGAAAGAGCAGATAAATAGGCGGCTGCAGCTTGAAAATCGATAACTGAATCTTGCCGTGCTGTTCCGTCAGGAATACCGACCATCTGCGAGATGGTTCCGGTTGCACCGTAAACGATATTACCGCCGACAACATTACCGGAGGCAAAAGTAAGGTGCCTGCCAACAACCAACACATCTGTCTGACCACCGGATTGAGGAAGCTCATCACCAACACTAAAGTTGGAGAAGAATCCATCCTGACCAACTGCAACCTTGCCCTGCACATCTGCCGTTGGTTGGTTCATATCTTCCAGTGTGAAAACATTAAACCCGGTTGCGGGTCCCAAATCGAAAAGGTAGTTCTGAGCAATATCCACCTTAACGGTAACAGTAAGAGTAACGCTTTCGCCGTTTGCAATGTTGCCGATTCTCCAGGTGCCGTTGATTGGGAAATATGTCCCGCGGGAAGCCTGATGGGAAACATAAGTAACACCACCGGGCATAAAGTCGGTAACTATTACGCCGGTTGCGTTTGCAGGGCCCGCATTTGAAGCGGTAACGGTGAAGGTGATATTATCACCGTTTTGCGGGTTCTCGTTGTCCACAATTTTTGTCAGGCTGAGGTCAACCTGTGATGTCCAGTAGAAATCGCACATAGCACTTCTTTGTGCTGAAACAGGTGTTGCAAGCACCAATTTCTGATATCTGTCAGGAAGTGTCGCATGTACAAACCGGGTTCCCTGCGGAATAATAACATCCGCCTGAGCAGTAACAGTAATGTTAGTTGCATTACCGGGGCGAAGCTCGATATCCGGTGTGATACCGTTGGGGCCGGTTGTGGTAACAACAGTTGAAAGAGTTCCGGCGTTTACAGAAAGCCTGATTTGTTTATTGGCAACCGGTTTTGCCCGTTCGTCAAAAACTCTTACTCTAAACTTAGCGGTTTCCCCGCTAATCAGGTTCTGATTTTCCGGGATGATAATTAAAGTTTTAACCGGAACAAAGCCGGCAGCATTAGCGTTTGCGTCTGAAATGATCTGCAAAGCTCTGTTTTTTATATCGTTATTGCCGGTTAAGGTACTTACATCAACCCCGTCGGAGAAGTGCCAAACAGCCATCTGAACAGCTGCCGCTTCTTTAGAGATAGGGTTGATTGAACCGGAATATGGGTAAGACCTGTACGGATAATAGTTCATCAGTATATATGTTATCTCCGATGGCGTAAACCCATTATCTATATACTGAGGAGGATTATTCTGATTTAACACCAACGGATTTCGGATATCAATACAGAAAAACTTTGTAACCTGATTGTTCATCCTACCGTTGAACGAGCCACCCCAAGTCTTTATTGTTGCGTTTGGGTTATAGGGATCTTTAAATATTAAATTGTTCACACCCTGGTCTTTGGTTGTTACATAGGCAACACTGCTGTTTACACCGCCTGTATTATTGAAATACGCAGGGGGAATAACGACGCTGCCACCGCGATTTGCTTCGGTACTTGTCGTATCGATAGCAAACAAGGGTGAACCCGACATAAAAAAGACGAGTACAGCCGTTAAAACAAATCCAAAAAGTTTACGATTCTTCATAAGAAACCTCATGTATTTGGTTAAAAATGATTATTAACATACAAAAATTGTGCCGATAAAAACCGCTTAAAACCCGATAAAATCGCTGTCTGGTTTTTTAAAAAGTGTCTCAGTTTGATATTGTGTATTAAATTGATCCATTTTTTAAGAGTCCTCCTTTTGAGACAGACGATCTTATTCTTCCAAAGTGCTTTTATCTCCTTCAGGTTGCCCGAGCGCCCGTGCCCTAAGAAGCCTGCGCATTATCTTACCCGACCTTGTTTTCGGAAGAGAACTCATAATTTCAATCTTTTCCGGTCTGGCAATTGGTCCGATTTCGTGGTCAACATGCTTTTTCAGCTCTTCGCCGAGCGTTTCTGTTTCAGAGAACCCTTCCTTTAGAACAACATAAACATGAATTGCGTGCCCTTTAACATCGTGAGGCAACCCAATAGCCGCCGCTTCAGAAACCGCCGGGTGGGAAACTAATGCCGATTCAATCTCGGCGGTACCGAGCCTGTAACCGCTTACTTTAATAACATCATCCAGCCTTCCGATCACCCAGAAATAGCCGTCTTTATCCTTCCTTGCAGCGTCACCGGCTTCATAAGCAGTGGTGAATTTTCCGAAGTATTGCTGTTTGTATCTTTCCGGATCGTGAAGAATCCCCCTCATTAAACCGGGCCATGGTTTTGTTACCACCAACAGCCCCTCTTCGCCCGGGGCGGTGGGTTTTCCGTCGAGATCGTAAACATCGGCTTGGATCCCAAAGAACGGACGGGTAGCACTTCCGGGTTTAAGCGGTGTTGTCGGCAGTGCAGAAATCATAATACCGCCGGTTTCAGTCTGCCACCATGTATCCACAATCGGGCATTTCGATCTTCCGATCACCTCATAATACCATTTCCAGGCTTCGGGGTTTATCGGCTCACCGACACTTCCGAGCAATCTAAGTGAAGAGAGGTCGTGTCTGTTGGGCCAAGCATCGCCGAAGCGCATCAGACCTCTTATCGCTGTTGGTGCGGCGTAAAGCACTGTAATTCCGTATTTTTCGATCATTTTCCACCATCTGTTCGGATAGGGGAAGTTAGGCGCACCCTCGTACATAAAGCTTGTTGCGCCCTGAATGAGGGGACCGTAAACGATGTAGCTGTGCCCTGTTACCCAGCCCGGGTCGGCTGCGCACCAGTAGCGGTCTTCATCGTTTATGTCAAAAATGTATTTGTAAGTTGCCGAAATGAAAACCATGTAGCCACCGTGCGTGTGAATAACCCCTTTCGGTTTGCCCGTAGTGCCTGAAGTGTAAAGAACATAAAGGAGGTCTTCGGCATCCATCTGTTCAGTTTCGCACGGTTGGTTGATGATCGGCATGCCTAACAAATCATGGTACCAATAGTCACGCCCCTGTTCCATGTGAACATCGTGCCCGGTTCTTTTTACCACAACAACATGTTCAATGGTGCCTTGGCGGGCTATTGCTTCGTTGGCAATTTGTTTCAGATTCACAATTTTGCCCCGCATAAATCCACCGTCGGCGGTAATTAATACTTTACTGCGTGCGTCTTCAATTCTTTCAGCGAGCGATTCAACGCTGAACCCACCATATACAACCGAATGTGCAGCACCAATTTTTGCGCACGCCAACATCGCAAACTGAAGTTCCGGTATTCTGGGCATATAGATGGTTACTATATCCCCTTTTTTAACCCCCATACCTTTCAGAATATTAGCAAATCGGGTTACTTCACGGTTTAGTGCGTAATATGAGAAAGTGCGGACTTCATCGCCGGCTTCGCTCTCCCAAATCAAGGCTAATTTGTTTTTACGGTAGGTGGTCAGGTGCCGGTCGATTGCGTTGGAAACAATATTCGTTTTTCCACCGACAAACCACTTGAAAAATGGAGGGTTAGAATCATCAAGTACTTTATCCCAGGGTTTTGACCAGTAATACTCCCGAGCCATTTCGTCCCAGAATTTTTCCGGTTCTTCAATTGATCTTTTATACATCGAATCATAATCTTTTGTGTAAGATTTTTCGATCACTTCTTGGGAGGGGTAATAAACATCTCCCTCCAACTTTCCGTTGGTATTCACTTCGTTCATAAAAAATGTTCCTCTGTATTTTAATTAGGATGAGTTGAATTCAATGCCGGAATCGGAATATTATAATAAAGGAGTATAAATTACTAATGTTAAAGGAATGATACAAGTAAAAATTAACCGGTGAAAATAAAATTTTAGCGATATGGGTAAAATTTGAAGTGGTAAGGATAAAATTCATGGAGTAAAAATAAAAAAATGCCCGTCATCCCGAAGGATCAACGGGCAAGGTTTGGTAGGTGAAGGTTTCACTCTTTTAGAGAACTCGTTGCAGGTTCCTCACCTCGAATTGTTAACTGTCTTCACTAACCGAACCCGGCTAAAAAGAGAAAACCGTTATTTCACCAACCTTTGAAACTTTTTGTGCCTTCTGACCAATTATCTCATCAAAAACTTTTCACTCATCAGTCTTAAAAAATGAAAGGGTGAGAACAGAACAAGCAACAGTGCAACTGGTGTATATACCGCCACGAGCATAGCAGACCACAGGAAATTCTTCGCCGGAGATCTGTTTTCTGACCTAAGGGCACGATGAGACATGGCAACTCCAAATAATATGTGAAATTATTGTTAATTGGGTTATATATTTAAATTCTAAGCATAACTCATGGCTGAACAGCATCGTAATTAGGCGCCACCATCATAACAGCGCACACTGATGCGTTTAACCGGGCACGGTTATTTTGTTCGATATAAAAGTAATTTGTTGATTTAATCAGCTTTTCTTCAGATTAGATCAAGCGTGAGGATAAGCTACAGAAAGGAAATGGTATTTTTGAAATATTTGTAGTATAAATCGAAAGGTGTGCTTTTTCCCTCACCACACCAACCGCAACCGTAAAACCTGTTTCCGCATCCATAGCGGGAATTAATCTAAAAGAATTAACCTCCAATTTTGGTTCTCTAACAAGGGTTAACTAAACCTCACCTTAACCCAACGCAAAATTAAAAAGAAAAAAGTTTAAAATCAATAGGTTGGGCAAAAAAATCTTTGATTTTTCACATTTTTTTTAATAAATATTTTCGTTTCGGGTTTATTAATATTTTATATTATTAAATTAAGGCTGTTTTCCGCCGCGATTTTCAAAAGCTACTGATTCGTTTTTCCCGGAAATTATTGTTATTTTATTATTGCTGCGGATTGTAATTTTATCAAAAACTGTTATTTTAACTCAACATTTTCTTCTTTTTTCGCAGGTATATGAAAGAAACATTCTCGGTAGTAAAAGGGATTCGGTTCCCTCGTTACTCATTAAAAGTTGTTCAGTATCTCGACAAAACATTCGGTGTAATAGAATCGTTTTATTTTTTTAAGTTTTGTTACAAACGAGTGATATTAAAGTTCGATCGGGCAGATACTGCCCTTGAAAAATATGACGAACTTCATGCCTCAAGAAAATTTGACTTTATGACCCGCTAAACTCAAGCGGCCTGTGAATAAGTTATTTTGGTTATAAAATTTTCACAATTGGTTAAACCACCGTGCAAAAACTAACAGATAAAAAAATTATCTCCCGCGGTTCACTTGCTTCTTTAACAGTTCCTGCTAATCTTACATACCTGCCGATAATTCAAAATCTTGCCACTTCAATTTCCGACTGGTTCGGTTTCGAGGGTACTGAGCTTCAGAATATTGAATTGTTAGTTGAAGAAGCCTTCGTTAGTGAGATAGAAAACTCTTTTGACCCCGATGAGTACGGAGAAATTTCGTTCAGAGTGAACTACCGGCCGGGCAAACTTCTCTTCAGTTTCGAAGATAAAGGATTGCCGGTTAGTGAAGAGCTGTTGGAAAAAAGTGAAAGCTCTTCTCTGGGAATTTTAATTATTAAACATTTAGCCGACGAGTTTCACTTTGTTAACCTTGGGAAAGAGGGAAAGCGGATCGAAATCGTTAAAAATGTGCCGCAAGCGAACCTTACCGAGTTCTTAAACTCGCTTCCCGAACCGGAGGAACAGCCGCTTGCTCAACCGGATGAAGAACTGCACTTTCAGATGATGGAGCCTAAATACGCCACCGACCTTGCGCGGCTTACTTACCGAGTTTACGGTTACACTTACTTAGGTTTGGCGTACCTTCCCGATAAATTGATTGAACAGCTCGAGTTTGGCTACCTGAAAGCGGTGATTGTCTTTAACTCCGCCGGGGTTCTGATTGGGCACTTAGGGCTCTTTTTTGATTCTCCCGGTGCAATGGTTGCCGACTCGGGGATGGCAATAGTTGACCCGAGGTACAGAGGGCACAGCCTTTTTAAAAGAATGAAAGAATATGCACTTGAACATGGGAAGAAAATTGGGCTTTACGGAATTTACAGCGAAAGTGTTACAATACACCCATATACACAGAAAGGGAACATCACTCTCGGTGCGAAAGAAATCGGGTGCTTAGTCGCTTTTGCTGACTCCCATATTCAGTTCAAAAAAATCAATGAAGATGGGTTGCCACAACGGCAGGCTGTGATGCTTTTTTATCTTAAAATTGGTGAAGAGCCGGAAAGAACGGTTTATTTACCGGAAATTTACACTGATATAATCTCTGATATCTACCAAACAAGTGGAATTAGACGAAAAATTGTCACTCTGAAAAATTACAGAAACTTGTTCGATTTAACCGGTGAATCAGTGATTGAAACCGCATTTAAACCCGATTTTAACTTCGCCGTTATTAGAGTCAGTAAATTTGGCGAAGATATTCTGACACTGATAAGGCAAAGTGTGAAAGAACTCTGTTTTAAGAAAACGGACACTATTTTCTTAGAATTGCCCTTGTCTGACCCCGGCACAATGATGCTGACACATAAGTTTCGGGAATTTGGGTTTTTCTTCGGCGGTGTGATCCCGGAGTTCCGGGATGGCGATATACTTAAACTTCAGTATCTGAACAACATTTACATAAACCCCGAAATCATAATTGTTGCCTCGGACAGAGGAAGAAAAATTCTCTCTTACATTTTTGAAGATAAAGAAAAAGCAGGGAAACAGTAGGGATACAGTGAGTTACTAAAAAACTCATGGGATAAATAACAGCACTATTTAACAACTAAAATTTAACTAAAATGAAATCTTTTTTACTGCTTGCAACCGCAATACTGATGGTTTTTTCCGCTAATGCACAATTTCCCGGTAACACACAATTTAAATCGGGAAAAGAGTATTGCTCAGCAAAGAAACAGGCGATGACTTTCACAAGCCAAAGCCACGGCGAACAGACCGAATCCGTGCAGTTCCCGTTTGATATTCTGCATTACAGCATGGATATCGATATTTACAACAATTTCGTTTCACCATATCCGAAGAACTTCAACGGTAACCTTAAAATCACATTCGTTGCCGATTCAGTTATTAATTCGATCAACTTAGATGCGCAAAACGCTTCACTTCAGATTGATTCGGTTAAGCTTGCCGGCACTTCTTTCACACATAATTCGAATGTGTTGAAGATTACTCTTGATCGTACATACAACCCGGGTGATACAGCGGAAGTGTTGATTTATTACATGCACAAAAATGTTTCGGATAAAGGTTTTTATGTCTCAGGCGGAACCGTTTTCTCCGATTGCGAACCCGAAGGTGCAAGGCACTGGTACCCGTGCCGCGATAAACCCGCCGATAAAGCCACTTTTGAGGTGAAAGCAAGAACACCCGTGAATGTGAAACTTGGCTCGATTGGTACTTTGGTCGATTCAACCAATACCGGGCAGGAAATTTTCTATCACTGGGTGAGCCGCGACCCCGTTGCAACCTACCTTTTTGTTATCGCAGGTAGGGTGAATTATCAACTTAAAATGTTTGACTGGATTGACCCCGTAACACACGACACTATCCCGGTAAGGCTGTATGCTAACCCTAACGAAAACCTCTCTCAAAGTTTAGTGGAAACTGTTACCCAACAAATGGAAGGGTTTACTGCTAAGTTTGGCTCATATCCTTTTGAAAAACACGGCTTCGCTACCCTGAACTCGCAGTTCGCATGGGGCGGGATGGAAAACCAAACGCTCACAACCCTTTGCACAAATTGTTGGGCGGGGTATTTGTTGGCTCACGAATTTGCCCACCAGTGGTTTGGTGATATGATTTCGCCGACTACCTGGGCAGATATCTTCCTGAATGAAGGATTTGCCGATTTTTCCGAAGCTCTATGGGAAGAAATAAAAATGGGAGGTGACATCTCCTATTTTAACTCGACTATTCAAGACGAGGCTGATTACTACCTTTCTTTCAACCCGGGCTGGCCCATTTATAACCCTGAGTGGGCAGTTGTAACTCCGGGCACGAACACTTTGTTCAATACAGCAATTACTTATTCAAAAGGCGGGTGTGTGCTCGCCATGGCGCGCTATATGATGGGTTCCGACGAGTTCTTTAACGCTATTAGGTCTTATACTTCTGACCCAAGATTTCGCTATAAAACATGTTCAATCCCTGAATTTATCGATAAAATGAGTGAAGCTTACGGGCAGGACCTTCACTGGTTTTTCGAGCAGTGGCTCTACCAGCCAAATCACCCGGTTTATGCGAATACCTATTCGATCAGATCAGCACAGCCGGGTGAGTGGACGGTTGATTTCACGGCAAAACAAACCCAAACAAACACCGGTTTTTTCAAAATGCCGCTGGAACTAAAAATTAACTTTTCTGACGCATCAGATACTTTGGTTTCCGTTTTTAACGACGAAAACAACCAGGTTTTCAGTTTCAATTTCACAAAGCAGCCGGTTTCACTTCGGTTTGACCCCAACACCAAAATATTGCTGAAACAAGGCTCAACGGTTGTTTCTGTTGAAGATGAAGATTTGTTGCCAAAGGATATCCGTTTATTCCCGAATATGCCGAACCCTTTCAACCCGGAAACTGTAATTCGTTTTAATTTGCCGCAAAGCGGTGCGGTTAAACTTTCGGTATTTAATTCAACGGGCGAAGAAGTGTCGGTTTTGGCTAATGAATTGATGCCTGCCGGCGAGCATAAGCTTTCTTTTAACGCAGCGGGCTTGCCAAGCGGCGTTTATTTTGCCGTGCTGAATGCGGAAGGAAAAGTTTTAACCCAAAAGATGGTTCTGCTTAAATAGCTGTAGTTGGTAGCTGTTCTATGCCATTCGTGGCGTTTTTTTACTGCCTGTTGCTTAGTAACTTAACCGGTTGGAGGTAACTTTTCGCTCTATTTGTAGTAGTTAATTGCAGTTAGAAGTTATTATTAACTTTCACTTGTTTACAGTGCTATCTGTGAAAAAATTTGAGGTGCGGGAACCTCCGGTTAGATGTCATTACTTGCTTACACCTGTTGAAAGTGTTTTTAAACCGAATAGCTTTTTGACCGTCTAAAGGATGAAGCAGATGTTTTATGTGCCCCCGGCGGATAAACCCGTTGGGGGTTTTTAACAGTCTGTTTTAACGGTCAAAAGTGGAAATAAATTAACAAACTGTTATATTTGTTATATTTAAAGTTCGTGAATTTATTTTTGATCAAAAAAAGGTTTTACAAAAAAGAGGAAATAAATGAACTGGCTGAAAACAGTCTTTTTTATGTCGTTACTTACGGTGCTTGTAGTTATCGCAGGAAACCTTATCGGCGGGCAGAGCGGTATGATAATCGCCTTTGTAATAGCTGTTGCGATGAACTTCGGAAGTTACTGGTTCTCTGATAAAATAGTACTTACCATGTACCGCGCTCGTGAAATAAAGCGCGAGGATGCACCATTTCTGTATGATATGACCGAAAACCTTGTGCAGCGTGCTCAACTGCCGATGCCGAGGCTCTATGTAGTGGATGATAACACGCCGAATGCGTTTGCAACGGGAAGAAACCCCGCTCACTCGGCTGTGGTTGTAACTTCCGGGATAACCCGCTTGCTTAACAACCAGGAGCTTGAAGGTGTGATAGCGCACGAACTTTCGCACATTAAAAACCGCGATATTCTAATCGGTTCTGTTGCTGCAACTTTTGCGGGCGTTATTACCATGCTCGCTAATATGGCGCAGTGGGCTATGATTTTTGGCGGAAGAGACGATCGGGACGGCAGGCTGCTGAGTTCGCTCGTTTTGATAATTGTTGCACCGCTTGCGGCTACGCTTCTGCAGTTGGCTATTTCGCGCTCACGCGAGTTTAGCGCCGACGCAACAGGCGCACATATGTCGGGCAACCCCGAAGGTTTGGCATCTGCACTTCTGAAGTTAGAATCCGGCAATATGAAACAACCTGTTGAGCATGCGGGCCCCGCAACAGCGCATATGTTTATCGTTAACCCGCTCCGCGGCGGTGGTTTGATGAAGTTATTTTCAACTCACCCCCCGACAGCCGAAAGAGTTGCGAAGCTGCGCGAAATAGCCGCCGGAAGAGCCTGATTAGCATGCCTTTTCGCCCTGACTTTGTTGTCAAACGATTGATGTCGGTTATGGGATTAGTATCTACTTTTAAACGATTATTATCGATTACAAGATCAGTCCCGGTTGTTTCCCGGTTGATATTGTTTTCAAATTTAACCACAGTCGTTCCGCAATTGATATCGGTCTCAAATTTATCAACCGCCGTTCCGCGAGTGCTGGTGGCTCTTTTTTTTCTGCTTACGCCAAATTTGAAGGGGCAGGTGGGCGAACCAAAGGAAAGCAGGACACTTAGCAATTTAGAAGTTTTTGAATCTCTGACAGCTGAAGTGGCGGGCTTTGCGTCCGACTATCTGAAGGAAAATAACCTTGGGAAAAATATAGCACTTGAACTTTACGGTGACTATAAGGTGCTTCATCCTGCACTTGTAAACAACCTGATTGAAAAAGGTTTATCGGTAAACGGAAGCGGTTCGGCTGTTAAGATTTTAGTTAAGAATGCTGCCGTTTCTTACGGCAGCCCTTTTACTAAAAGTTTTCTGGGCGACTATTACTCGGAAAGAACCGCTGAGTTATCCGGTGAAATTTTAGTTTTCAACCCCGAAAACGCATCACCTGAAAACACTTCATCTGATGGTACATCACCCGGTAGCGTGTCACCTGACCATACGGCACCCGAAAACACATCACCTGAAAGCACATTAAACGCGAAATCCTTCCGGTTTGAAGTTGCCGATACGGTTAAGCTTTCTGATATTTCGCAACTCGAAAACAGGGGGTTACCTTTCACATCGTCAGAAATTCCAAAAGAACCTTTCTGGGGAAGTATCACAAATATTGCTATCGCCGCAGGCTCAACAATTCTTGCCGTAGTGCTCTTTTTTACGGTAAGAACCAATTAGCTTTTTTGAAATACCTTTAATTCTACATCATCTGTCACTATTTTAAACGATTCAATTAAACGATTTGCAAAGTAGTATCAAAAAACTACAAACAAATTTACAGTTAGTTTTATAACAAAATGCTTATGTTAAATTACAGAGCAGTATATCAAGTACAGTTTATCAATCTAAAATTACAAAGCAACGGATTGGGGGTAATTAATCCGTTACTTTTTCTAAAATACTATTTTTAACATAAGTCTCAAACCAAGTTTACAGCAGCCATAAACTAAATTTCCAAATATTGATTTAAATTTAAGAGAGCGTTTTCCAATGAAACATCCGGCAAAAATTTTCTTTTTTCTTCTTTTTTCACTCACTGTTGCATTTCCGCAGGGTATAGGCAGCGATTTTTTCACACGCACCGACATTGGCATGACCTCCCCGGGTGCGATGAGATATTCACTTTATGGTTACGATAATCCGGCGTTTTTATCCGCTTTTTCCGGCAACGATCTTGTTGTTTTTGGTTCTTCTCCGCTGAACGACCCTGCATATTCCCGCTGGGGGTTCATATCCGCCTCTGAATTTGGCAGCTTTTACCTGAGCAACACAGAGCAAAATGGCAAAAAAGTTACCGACCTGGCTTACAATGTAGGCATAGGGAGCAGATCGTTCGGAATTGGCGCCGGCTACGCCCGGTCGAATGGTGACGCTGAATACTTCGGAAAAGAGTCTTCCTACTGGCAAGTGGGTGCTTTCTGGCGCCCGGGGAAATATTTATCGCTTTCGGCGCTTGGTATCTTCCCTCAAAACACTGAAAAGCAGGAATATGTATTTTCCGCGGCAGTAAGACCCTTAGGCAACGAAACCGTTGCCGGCTTCTTCGATTATATCTACACCGATAAAACCTCGCCCTTTCCAAATCGCTGGGCTGCGGGTGTCGCCATTGAACCAATTGAAGGGTTAAGAGGTGTTTTCAGATATTTTGAAAACAAAAACATGACAGTGGGGCTTGAAATCGGGCTTGGGAAATTTTCTGTGTTCGGGCAAACCGGCATTTCAGAGAGCAGCGGATTGGCTCGGGGGATGTACGGCGTAAGGTTCGGCAGCGAAGAGAGAAACCTTCTGAAAACATTTTCTTCCGGGCAGGCGGCTTACGCTAAACTTGCCGGAGGTATGAAGTACCAAAAATATAAACTTTTCGACGGCTCCAACACGCTTTTAACCACGGTGGAAGCAATAAACGATGTGAAAAATGACCCTAACTACAAAGGGATTATCGTTAATCTTTCGAACAGCAACATAAACCGTGAAATGATTTGGGAAATCAGAGAGCGCTTAGATGACCTGAAAAAAGAGGGTAAAAAAGTGCTCGTTTATCTTGACGGCGGCAGCTTCGATCTCTATCACCTCGCTTCCGTTGCCGATAAAATCGTTTTGGACCCTCTTTCAAATCTTATCCTGCCGGGGTATGTTTCCACAAAAACCTATCTTAAAGGAATGTTTGATAAACTCGGAATTGGCGTTGAAGAGTGGCGCTATTTCAAGTATAAATCAGCTTACGAAACTCTGGCAAGAACAACCGGAAGTGAAGCCGACAAAGAACAACGCCAAAAACTGTTGGATGATTTTTACGCTTTGGTAAAAAGCGATGTTATTAAATCAAGAAGTTGGCTCGCTGATTCTTTCGATAAAATAGTTAACGAAAAAGTAATAGTCAGCGCACAGGATGCTATTTCGTTGGGGTTGGCAGATACCTTGGCGAGATATGATGACCTCACAAAAATTTTCAACAAAATGGTTGATCTGCCCGTTTCCGTTTCGCTTCTTAACACTTCATCAGCTCCTGAAAGAGCTGACGACCGCAGATGGGGCACGCCCGATAAAATAGCAATTATTTATGCCATCGGAGAATGTGCTATGGACGAAGGGATAACCGCACGAAAACTGATTAACGATGTTATTCATGCTGCCGGCAGAAAGGATGTGAAAGCTATTGTTCTTCGTGTGGATTCACCCGGCGGCGATGCAATGGCGTCGGACTACATCGCCGAAGCATTGAAAAAATATGCGAAAAACAAGCCTGTTATCGTAACTCAAGGGTTGGTTGCAGGCTCCGGAGGCTATTGGCTTTCGATGTATGGCGACACAATTATCGCTGCACCAAACACTATTACCGGTTCGATCGGAGTTATTGGCGGATGGTTTTACGACAAAGGCTTTTCAGAATTAACCGGGCTTTCTGTGGATAAGGTGCAAAAAGGGGAACGAGCCGACCTGTTTTCGGGGTTAACCCTCCCACTTTTGAACATTACACTGCCTTCACGAAACCTTACGGAGGACGAACAGGAAAAAGTTAAATCCTATTTTATAGAGGCTTACACCTCTTTCAAACAAAAAGTGGCTGAAGGAAGGCATAAAACCGTTGAGGAAATTGAAGAAGTGGCGCAGGGCAGAGTTTTTTCCGGAAGTGAAGGGCTTACTAACGGTTTGGTTGATCTGCCCGGAGGGCTTTTCGACGCTGTAAGGTTAGCCGCAGGAAAAGCCGGCGTTACTGAGTATGAAATTGTTGAATACCCGGAACAGCCGCTTTTTAATCTTTCTTCGTTATTGGGGTTGCCGACAGTTCCGTCGCTGCAAGAGTCGGCTTTGATAAAAGATATTTTATTTAAGTTGCAATTCAACGGTATGCCGATCTACTTAATTCCGGATGAATTCAGAGATTTAACGGATGGTAATTAATCTTGAAAAGGCTGGCAAATCCGATTCCTGCGTGTGAACCAATTTTTTGCGGAACCAATGGTAATTAATCTAAAAAGTGCGGGCAAACTAAAAAGATAGTGTATTGTTGCAGGCCGGTTTGCACCGTAGCAATTTTTAAGATTTAACAGAGAATAGTTATACTAAAATTAAGGTTTAAGCAAAAAACAGGCGGTTGAGTTCTTATTTGTCAAAATAACGAATAAAAACTCAGCCGCCTGATTTTTAATCAGATGAAAAACACGCCGTTTACAACTTACTATCAATGAACCCTTCCACTGAAGTAAAAGAAATGATTATGAAAATCTGTGCCGGTTTCAACCCATAATCAATGAAAACGCGAAACAATCAGATAAATCACCATTGCCATACCGGCGCTAACGGGGATGGTTAGCAACCACGCCCAGAGAAGTTCGTAGGTAACTTTCCACTTAACTGCGCTGAGCCTTTTTGTTATACCCGAACCAATAATAGACCCGGTAATAGTGTGCGTTGTGCTTACAGGGATACCGAGCATTGCAGTGCCGAAGAGAGTTAAAGCACCCGTTGTTTCAGCGGTAAAACCTTCGAACGGGCGCAATTTTGTGATTTTCTGCCCCATTGTCTTAACAATTTTCCAGCCACCGGATAGTGTTCCGAGTGATATTGCACTGTAACACGCAATCACAACCCAATCAGGTATTTCAGCACCATGCGAAAGATGACCGGTAGTAATCATACCTAAATAGATAACGCCCATCATCTTCTGCGCATCGTTGGAACCATGTCCAATGGAATAAGCTGCCGAAGAAAGAAGTTGCAATTTTCGGAAAAGATGATCAACTTTTGAAGGCGCCATTTTTCGGCAGATGTACATTACCAACAGTGAAAAACCGTAAGCCGTAACGATACCAATTAAGGGTGCAACAAAAATAAAAGCAATAATTGTTAAGACGGGTCCCCAAATAATAGCTGAAAAACCGCCCTTTATGAGTGTAGCACCAACCAATCCGCCGATCAGTGTGTGGGAAGAGCTTGAAGGAATCCCGAACCACCAGGTCAGCAGGTTCCATGTAATAGCCGCCAGAAGCCCACTGATAATTACGGTCATATCAATCGAATTTTGTTCAATAATTCCCTTACCAATAGTGTTAGCAACATGCAGCCCAAAAAAGAAAAAAGCGGCAAAATTGAAAAGTGCCGCCCAAATTACAGCCCATCTCGGGGAAAGTACCCTCGTCGAAACAATTGTAGCTATCGAATTTGCAGCATCGTGGAACCCGTTAATAAAATCGAATATCAGCGAAAGAGCAACAACAGCCACTAACGCAATATAACCTGAATCCATTTAACCTCTTAACTACGAGTTTTTAATCAGAATAGACTGAATCACATTAACGCAGGTTTGGCACTTATCGGCTGCTTTTTCCAACTGTTCCAACACTTCTTTATTTTTTATAGCATCTAAGGCGTTGGTATTGTCGTTGTGAAAAATTTTTCTGAGGGCATTTCGATAAATTGAGTCAGCTTCCGATTCAAGTTTTCTGATTTCTTCCAATCTGCTGAAATCATCGCCGTAATTTTCCATTTTGGTAATAATTTCTTTAAGAATGAGTACTTGCTTATAGACAATTTCCGCCATTTGCTGAGCGCCGTCAACTCTTTCCCTCACATTAAAAGTATCAATTCTGACCATAATCGCCAGAAGGATATCGCTGATGTCATCTAATTTTTTAATTAATGAGAAAATATCTTCTCTGTCAAAAGGTGTAATGAAGGTTTCATTCAGTCTTCTGATGGCAATATCACCAACTTCATCACATTTTTTTTCCAACGGTTTAATCATCTTAAAAATATCAGGTTCGTATTCTTCAGAAGAGAAGAAATCAACAGAGATTTTTGCCATTTCCTCAACAATCGAAATCATAGCGAGGAAATCATCAAAGTAAGATTCTTCTCTTGGTAAAAACTTTTTAAACATTTTCTTTCCGTAAAAATAATAATTTGTCGCTTAAATTTCGGAAACTTTACCTTAAAAATAAACATTAAATTTCTCACAGTTAAAGCCCGGCAGTATATCGGCTATATAAATATATCTTATCTTATTTAAATATATATAATGTATGTAATCGTGTGGAAATGTTGGTAACTATGTTAACATCTTATATTAAAAGAAGATAGCCCGATAAGTTATGAAAAAAGCCGGGTTGATAACCCGGCTTTTTCTTGTTCATTACCAACACATTGTTGAAAAGAGACGGTTTTCAACAGTTCAGTAACAATGTATCAACACTTAATTAACAAGTTATGAACAGAGTAACTCAATTTTATTTTGTATCTCCTCAATCATATCTTTTGTTCTTTTTTCGGTGTTAACTCTGTGTTCTGTTTCGGTAATGGCGTGAATTACCGTTGAGTGATCCCTTCCGCCAAAATGCAAACCTATCATTTTAAGAGTTGAGTTAGTCATCATCTTGGAAAGATACATCGCTATTTGCCTGGCTTCTGCAATCTCTTTTTTTCTCGTTTTATCGCGGATTTTCTTCTCATCAATTCTCATGTGTTCGCAAACCACTTTGGTAATCACATCTATACCGATGATAACTTTTTTAGTGGTGGAGATTTCTTTCACAATTTTTTTCACCATTTCGAATGTGATGTCTTTGAATCCGAAAGAAATTTTAGCGAGCAGTTTCAGCAAAACACCTTCAAGTTCGCGAATGTTGGAAGTGATGTGTGTTGCGATATAATCGTACATCTCGCCGGTGAGTTTAATGCCATAGTTATCAGCTTTATCGTTAAGAATAGCCATGCGGGTTTCAAAATCGGGCGGCTGAATATCGGTGGTAAGCCCCCAGTTGAAACGGGAGATTAACCTGTCGCTGATGCCGGTTAGTTCATTTGGCGGTCGGTCGCTTGTAAGAACAATCTGTTTCCCTGCCTGATGAAGTGTGTTAAAAATGAAGAAAAACTCGTCAAGAGTTCTTTCTTTGCCCGAAAGCCCGTGAATGTCATCGATAATCAATACATCCAATTTTTTGAAACGGTTTGTAAACTCTTGTTTTTTATTATATTGAATAGACTGCACAAAATCGAGGGTGAACCTGTCGGCAGAGATGTAGTGAACTTTTTTCCGCCTGTTGTTCTGCAAAACAGCGTTACCGATCGCCTGAATCAGGTGAGTTTTGCCAAGCCCCACACCACCATAAATAAATAAGGGGTTGAAAGAAGTGCCGCCCGGATTTTCGCCAATGGCATAAGCAGCGGCGCGGGCTAATTGGTTCGATTCACCTTTAATAAAATTTTCAAATGTATATTTCGGGTTTATGTTGCTTTCAACCGGTTCGCTGCCGTCGGCTTCATCGGTTGTTTCCTGCGACAAAGATGAAGGGTCCATCGTAATTTTTGAAGTCAATTGTGGTTCGGTTACCTCAGGCTCTTTTAATTCCTCGTTCATAACGACATATTTGATAACGCCCTGTTCCCCCAGCACTTCTTTAATGCTTTTAGCAATGAAAGAATTGTATCTTTCGGCGATCCAATCATAGAAAAAATTATTTGGCAATTGTATCGTTAAAGTATCTCCTGCCAGAGCAATCGGCTTGATCGGAACGAACCAGGTGTTGAAGGTCATTACCGGTACAAGCGGCTTGATATTTTCGAGACATTCGTTCCAGACGCTAACCGCATCGGGAGCGGAATCTCTGAGGGCAATTTGAGAATTTACCATGAGTTATCCACAACTACAAATATTGATGATTCAATGAGTTACTTAAATCTGTTAATTAATAGTGAAAGTTATCAACAATTTGTGAACAAAGTTGAAAAGTTGCTAAGTGCTTAAAATTAAACTTGTTAAAGCACCTCTCTTTTAGTTGATTAACAAGCGGTGATGTTGAAACCCCGTGAAACATTGTGAAACCCCGTGAAACTTTTTCACGGCTGAAAGTTATCCACAAATTATCAACAAAATCAAAAGAGAAATTCACAACGGAAAAATATGTGCAAAAGGGTATATCAGGCAAGTTAATTTTACTAAACATATAAGGTATTTCAAAAAATAAAAAAAGTTGTATAGTTCAACAAAAAGTCGTAAATTTGTGGTCTTTAATGAACAGGAGTTTTAGTAATGAAAAGAACTTTCCAGCCAAGCAACAGAAAGAGAAGAAATAAGCACGGCTTCAGAGAAAGAATGAGCAGCGTAGGCGGAAGAAAAGTGCTCGCCGCTCGTCGTAAAAAAGGAAGACATAAACTGACCGTCAGCGACGAGTCCAGATTTTAATTATGCTTTCTCTTAAAAAGAGAGAAAGGCTAAAAGGACGCAAATCCTTCGAGGAGATTTTTAACTCGGGAGAGAAGATAATCTCTTCGGATAAAAGAGTAAGGGCGATATACAGGGTCGAGAGCCCCGTTAATAAATCTTTTGTTAAGATCGGGGTTGCCGTTTCGAAGAAAGCCGGTAAAGCTGTTTTTCGAAACCGGATCAGGCGGCTGCTTCGGGAGTCATACAGGTTAAATAAATCGGAGATTACCGAGCACCTGCCGGAAGAACTTGGGCTTTCTATATTGCTCTCTCCTTACTCTTTTCTTGATGAAGGAAAAAAATACAGGCTGTCATATTTTTCAGAAAGTGTTGTTGAAATTCTTCAAAAGATCAGAAACAGCGTTAACCCGGATGTTAATGGGTCTTGAACCTGCGGGTTGCGTATTTTTCCCACCGGAAACACATTTCGTATCAGTGAACTTTAATTTTTAGGAAATTTAATGGACAGACAAGCGACAATCGGTTTCATTTTGATTGGCTTGATTTTAATGGTGTGGCTTTATATGTCGGCTCCCGAACAGAAGCCGCCGGTAAAGAAAAACGATAAAGATACAGTAAAGGTGATTGATTCTGCCAAAGCAGCAGAAAAAGCGGCTGATTCTCTCCCTAAACCCGATACTGCACTCGCTAAACAACCTCAGGGTGATGCTCCCGTCCTTTTCAGGAGTGACTCTCTGAGTGAAAAAAGATTCACCGTCGAAAACGACCTCGCACTGATGGAGTTCACCACTAAGGGTGGCATCCTGAAGAAAATTTATCTGAAAGACTATAACAACTGGTTTGCAGATACACTTCCTAAAAATGCTCCACTTACACAAAGAGTTGTTCAGCTCTTGGACACTGTTAAAGGAAGCGGGCTTGCCCTCGAGTTTGTAACCCGGTCGGGAGAGAAGATTTCTTCCAAAAATATCGTTTTTTCAACCTCTGCAGATAAACAATCGTATAAATTAACGGGAAAAGACTCGTTGGTGGTTGACTTTACAACAGCCCCCGACAGCACAGGCGCAACCTTTGGATTCAGATATATTATATATGGGGACAGATACGATATGAATCTGCGGCTGAATATGCACAATTTTAAGGATGTGATTGCGCGGAATCAGTATCAACTTGCCTGGAGGAACGGGCTTAACCACATCGAGCAATATACCAATGATGACGCTAACTACTCTAACGCTTCTGTCTATTTTGGCGATGAAAGGGTTGTGTTCAACTCTGAAACAGGGAAAGAGGAAAAAAGCGGTACCGTTAACTGGTTTTCGGTTAAAAGCAAATATTTTACCACAGTGCTTGTTCCGCAAAAACCACAGAACACCGAAGGGTTTGAACTATCTGCTACTCACTATCCGGTGAAAGAAGCCATCTGGAAAGTTTTCGACGCCGTAGTGAAGTTCAAATATTCCGGTGAAAATGATATTTCCGACGATTTTATGTTCTTCGTGGGGCCAGCTGATTATAAAATTTTGAAAGATCACGGCAACCACCTGACTGAAATTGTGGATTTCGGCAGCTTTTTTGGCATCAGGTTTTTAGTAAGACCAATAGCCGAGTATTTCCTTCTGCCGCTGTTTGTTTTTCTCTATTCCTTTATTCATAACTACGGGATAGTGATAATAATCTTTTCGTTGATTATCAAGGTTATTCTTCACCCGTTCACGCGCAAAACTTATGCATCGATGAAAAAGATGCAACTTCTGCAGCCGAAGATCAAGGAACTGAAAGAAAAATACAAAGATGACCCACAGAAGCAACAAAAAGAAACGATGGCTCTTTATTCAACCTACGGAGTAAACCCTGCCGGCGGTTGTCTTCCGATGTTGCTTCAGATGCCGGTTTTTATCGCTCTGTTCGGAACTTTTCAGACAGCAATACAGTTGCGCGGCGAAGGCTTTGTCTGGTGGATAACTGATCTTTCAAGACCGGATGTTCTGTTTTCGTTGCCGTTTACCATTCCGCTTTTTGGAGTTCACGAGGTATCCGGGTTGGCTTTGCTGATGGGTGTTACTACTTTTCTGCAGCAAAAAATGACCACGAGCGACCCTTCACAAAAGGCGCTTGTTTATATTATGCCTGTTTTCCTTACGATTCTTTTTATGACTTTCCCCTCGGGGTTGAACCTTTACTATTTTATGTTCAACCTCTTTTCCATAGCGCAGCAGCAATATGTGAACAAGTTCGGGAAGAAGGTAGAATTAGTGCCCATACCGCCGAACCAGAGGAAAAAGGGCTTTATGTCGCGTCTTAGTGAAGCCGCTGAAAAAAGTGCACAAATGCAACAAGCTCAAAAGAAAAAGAAAAGATAAAAGCTTCTTTAACCGAAGCAAATATCGCATGAAATCGATATTCAGCCCGGCTCGCCCGGGTTTAATCCTGCTGTTTTTTATTTTGTTTGAAGTGTCGCTTTCCGCTCAGGTTAGCGACACTCTCAAAATATCTTTGGACTATAAAACCCTAAAACATCCTTTCGGAATTGAATTTAAAGTACCGGCTGCTTACCCCGGAATTTCGTACGCTCTAAGTGGCGGCGGAGCACGGGGCATCTCACAAATAGGCGTGCTGAAAGCTTTGGAAGAAGAAAAAATTTACCCCGCGGCTATAGTTGCCACTTCAATCGGGAGCATCGTCGGCGGGCTTTATAGCCTCGGGTATTCTGTCGATGAACTTGATTCGCTTGCAGGGTTGATTGACTGGAACTCTATAATTGCAATTTCCAAAAGAGAGAACCGAAACACACTTTTTGTTGATCAAAAAATTACCGACGATAAAGCCATTTTTTCCCTTCGTCTGGATGGCTTAACACCTTTAATTCCGACTTCGATTAACGACGGGCAAAAGCTGCTGAACCAGCTGAATCTGCTCGCTTTTCAGTCACCTATCGGGATTAAATCAGATTTTGACGAGTTGGAGCACCGTTTCCGCGCTGTGTGCACCAACTTAACGGACGGTGAGCCGTTTGTTATTGGTAAGGGATCACTTTCCCGGGCGATGAGGGCAAGCTCCAGCGTTTCCTTCTTTTTATCACCCGTTGAATATGACTCGGTGCTCCTTGCCGATGGTGGTTTGGTTGCGAACATTCCTGTTTCAATCACACGATCTTTTGCGCCAAACGATCTGATAATTGCCGTAAACACCACAAGCCCACTAAGCCCGAAAGACCTTCTGAAATACCCCTGGGTGCTGGCTGACCAATTCGTCAGCATCCCAATGAAAAAACTGAACGAGAGGGAACTTAAACTTGCTGATATTTTAATTGAACCGAAAATCGGCAATAAAAATGCTGCAGAGTTTACCGGGTTCGATTCACTTGTTACAGCAGGTTATCAGGCGGGGAAAAAAGTAGCGCCGTTAATTAAAGAGAAAATTGATTCCCTGATTGCCCTTACTTTCACGGGCAAAGATACGGTATTTGCAAATCTTCTCCCTGCTACAAACGACACCCTCGCTAAATTTATTCTCGAAAAAATATCAGTTAACGGAAAAACAAAACTTGTTGATATTTACACCGAGTTGATCGAAATTGATAAAGATAATGTGTGGAAAGAAATTTCCGCCTCAATTTATACCGATGAAAATTCAAAGAGTTACCTACGGGTAAATACCGTGAGCTACCCGACCGTGTCTGCTGTTCAAATAGTTATAGACAGCTCTGATGCTGAAATTTTCGAATCGTTCACCGAAGATCTGACAGGAAAACCTTTTTCACCTTACAACACTATTCGACTGATTAAAAAAATGATCAGGCAGGAGAGAGCACAAAAAAACGCACTCTTTTCGCTGAATAATGCAGAATTTAACCGGGAAACGGGCGTACTTACCTTAATTTTCGACGGCGGTAAAATCGGGAAAATTGAATTGGTGGGGCACACCAACACCAATTCCACGCTAATCTTCAGAGAGATACCCATAAGCCCCGGAAATTTGCTCGATTTGGAAGAGCTTCGCAAAGGGATGGAAAATCTTTACGCGACCGACCTCTTTGAAAACTTCACCGTGAATGTTATTAAAAAAGAGGGGATAAATATTCTGCAGATTGAAATCAGTGAAAAACCATCGCAAATTGCACGATTGGGTTTTAAGGTTGACAACGAGAACGCACCGCAGATTAACATCGATGTTAGGGATGTCAACTTCTTTTCTTCAGGAAGTGAGCTTGGGCTGATACTTTTCCTGAGTCAGAAAAAAATTTCTGCCGAGTTGGAATCGAGAGCCAACAGGATTTTCAACACATATTTTACTTATAAGGTTGAAGCACACTACACACACAGGGATATATTCAGGTACAGCGACGACCCACAAGGGAACCTTTCAGCCTTTTCCCGCTCGCAAACAGGTGAGTACAGACAGATAAACTTTGGAGGGTCTCTCTGGCTTGGAACGCAGGTTGGCAGGTTCGGCAATCTGATTGCAAAAGCGAAATATGAGATAAACAGAATACAAAACATAACAGCCGGCAACGATATTATCTACGACGAACCTATTTTTAACATAAATGTGTCAACGACAATAGATACGAAAAACAAATACCCATACCCCACCGAAGGGGTTCTCTTCAACGGATTTTATGAAGTGGCGCTCAGCTTCCTTGGGGCTAATGTCGGCTACACAGTATTCGGTGCTAAGTTTGAAAGCTACCTCCCAATCGCAAGAGACCAGTCCCTTATCCTTTCGGGCACTTTGGGCGTTGGTGATAAAACACTGCCGCTCACGCAGCAGTTTTCTATCGGTGGGCTTAGGTCGTTCTACGGTATGAGGGAAGATGAATACCGCGGCAGACAGTTACTTAAATTTGGAATAGACTACAGATACCGCCTGCCGTTTAAGATTTTTTTTGATACTTATTTTAGCGCCGGTTATATGATCGGCTCGAGTTGGGAAGAAGAATCGAAAATAAAACTGAGCGGCTTGCAGCATGGCATAGGGTTTTCACTCTCGTTTGATACCCCGATTGGGCCCGCTGAGTTTGCTATTGGAAGAAGTTTTAAGATTTACGATAAGCCCGGTAACGGGGGCACTGCCCTTTCATGGGGGCAACCACTGTTCTACTTCTCGATAGGTTATTATTATTGATATGATAAATATTTGCACGCCACACGGAGTGTGCAGGGCACTTATTATATCACGCACTTTTTGTATTTTTGAACCCTTTCTTTAAATAGGAACGAAATGGAAAATAAAATTCGCTCAACTACTATTCTTGGAATTATTCATAAAGGTAAAGCCGCTATCGGGGGCGACGGACAGGTTACCCTCGGTAACACTATTATGAAACACAACGCTATGAAGATCAGAAAAATCTCCGGCGGCAAAGTTCTCTGCGGTTTTGCAGGAGCATCGGCAGACGCTTTCACCCTGATGGAAAGGTTTGAAGATAAGCTTGAACAATACCGCGGTAATGTAAGCAGAGCCGCTGTGGAACTGGCTAAAGATTGGCGAACCGACCGCTACCTCAGAAAACTTGAAGCTCTGCTCGCTGTAATTTCAGCCGATTCAGCACTGATTATCTCCGGTAACGGCGATGTGATTGAACCGCAGGATAAAATTGTTGCCATTGGCTCAGGGGGTAATTATGCACTTGCTGCTGCAAGGATGCTGACTAAATACAGCAAGCTGTCAGCGGAAGAAATCGTGCGGGAAAGCTTAGGCGCTGCTGCTGATATTTGTATCTATACTAATAATAACATTGTCGTAGAAACGATAGAAAATTAGGAGTTTTTAAATTGAACCGTTTGAACAGAAATGATCTGACGCCCTCCAAAATTGTTGAAGAACTGAATAAATATATTATCGGGCAAAACGACGCCAAAAGAGCTGTCGCTATTGCGCTTAGAAACAGATGGAGAAGGCAACAGATCGAAGGGGCACTTAAAGATGAAATTATGCCAAACAACATCATTTTGATCGGACCGACAGGCGTGGGCAAAACTGAAATTGCTCGCAGATTAGCAAAACAGGTGGATGCACCTTTTGTGAAAGTGGAAGCCTCTAAATTCACCGAGGTGGGTTATGTCGGAAGAGATGTTGAATCGATTATAAGGGACTTGGTTGAGTTTTCCGTTACTTTGGTGAAATCGGAAAAAACCGTAGAAGTGCGCCACAAAGCTATGAAAATGGCAGAAGAACGAATTTTAGACCTGTTGATACCGCCGGTAAGAAAAACTTTTAACGGCGAACCGGAAGAAGAACAGGGAGGCGAAGCCTTCCAAAATCAGAAAACAAGGGAATGGATGAAAGAAAAACTGCGCAACGGCGAACTTGATGATAAACTCATTGAGTATGATGTACAACAGGCTGCCGTGGGTATGCAGGTTTTAGGACCTTTCGGAGGTGACGATTTTGGAATTAATATTCAGGAACTGATGTCTTCGGTTATGCCGAAGAAGAAGAAAAAGAAGAAAACCACAATTAAAGAAGCGCGCGAGTTTATGACGGAAGAAGAAGCGCAAAAATTGATTGACTTAGACGCCGTTTACAGAGAAGCTATTATCAGAGCAGAAAACACCGGAATTGTGTTTATCGACGAGATAGATAAAATTGCCGGCGGCGGCAAAGGGCACGGGCCCGATGTTTCCCGGGAGGGGGTTCAAAGAGACATGCTTCCAATTGTGGAAGGCTCAAATGTGAACACAAAATACGGTATTGTTAAAACTGACCACATTCTTTTTATTGCTTCCGGTGCGTTTCATGTTTCAAAACCATCTGACCTTATTCCTGAACTGCAGGGGCGGTTTCCGATTCGCGTGGAACTGAAAAGCCTGACCGAAGATGACTTCATTAAAATTCTTACCCTGCCGCAAAACGCTCTTCTGAAACAATACACCGCTCTGCTGGAAGTCGAAGGCGTGAAAGTTGAGTTCAAAGAAGACGGTATTGCAGAAGTGGCAAGAATTGCCCGTGAAGTGAATGAACAGGTGGAAAATATCGGCGCAAGAAGGCTGCACACCATCCTTACCACTTTGTTGGACGATATTCTTTTTGATGTACCGGATGTGATGCCCAAAAAGGTTATTAAAGTTGACGCCAAAATGGTGAAAGAAAAACTCGAAAAAATTGTAACCGACAGAGACCTTAGCAAATATATCCTGTAGATGTCCGGTTGCGCGGCTTACAACCAAACAACCTGATACTGTGCTACTTTTGTTGAAAAAGGCTGTAGTGATACAAAATATCTTACAGCCTTTTTCAATTTAAATCACTTGTAAACAATGCGCACGGCTTTATAAATTTTTAGGATTTTCCGGTGGCACAAAGTTTTTTAATCGTGAAATAACATCTCGTTATTAAAAATGCCGTTATTCTGAGAAAACATCAACTTTCAAGTTTTGAATAATCTTGAAACAGTTTCTCGCTTTTCGGGCGCCACTTCCCAAACTATTGTTTATTTTTCAGCAGATCTCTGATTTCAGTAAGCAGCACGATATCTTCAGCGGGGGCTTTTGGTGCCTCAGGTTCTTTCTTAACCAATTGGTTAATACCTTTAATCGCAAGGAAGATTACAAAAGCAATAATCAGAAACTCGATTACTGTGTTAATAAACAACCCGATGCTCAGGAAAACAGGCTCGGCACCGCCTTCGCCCGCTTTTAACAAAATTTTTAGGTCTTTGAAATCAACACCTCCGAGTACCAAACCGATTGGTGGCATTACAACATCATTGATCACTGATGATACGATCTTTCCAAATGCACCACCTATGATAACACCGACGGCTAAGTCGATAACATTTCCGCGCATCGCAAAGGCTTTAAATTCGGCTAAGAAATTTTTCATATATTTTCTCCGGTTTTTATTATTGAGTATTTTTAAATTATTAATTTTTTGACTTTAACCAATAAGGTTTATTATTCTTCCCTGCCGTTATTTTTGAAACTTTTCGGGGGTTTGTGTATCTAACCAATCGATAACCCAAAATTTTGAGATGAAAATTTGACTAAAAAGAACCTGATATTAACTTCTGTTGGCATCGTTGCAGGCGGAATTGCCGGCTACGCATACTACTATTTCATAGGGTGTAAAAACGGCTGCCCAATCCAAAGCAACGCACTGCTTACTACGCTTTATGGTGCCTTCACCGGTGCTGTGGCAACATTTTCCTTCAAAAAAAATAAAAAAAACGAGGAAAACGACCGGAACCGGCAGGACGACCAGAACTAACAGAACAAGCCCAACGAGTACAACTAACAGAACGCTGATAGCAGGCAGAACGAGTAAAACGGTCAAAATTAAAACTAAGCAACCGCGCCGTTTTCTTCTTCAACATTTTTTACTTTATATAGTTCCGTTATTTTCCTGAGAAGCTCCGTTAGGTATTCGGCAATTTTCTCAGGTGACTCAAATTCACTCTCTATTATCAGTTTCATCGAATCCCTCTGCTGATCGAAACGAACTGAATTTTTCAGCTGTGTCATCACGAAGTGCAGCAACACCTTGAAGTGATTTTCGTAAAACTCTTCTCTCTCTTTCGGCGGCAGAATCAGCAAAATTCGTTTCCTTTGTATAATAATTCTGTCGAACAGAGCAAAAGACGCATAGTATCTTATCCGAGCCGCCTCTATCAACCGCCGGGCGGTTTGAGGAATTAAGCCGAAACGGTCGCTAAGCTCATCCTTTATGTCATCGATTTCTTTCATTGTGCCGGCAGAAATAAGCGAGGTATAGAAGTTCAGCCTGTCTGATTGGTCGGGCATGAAGTGCTCGGGGATACCGATTTCGTAGAAAGTATCGATCTTTGGGTCGGTTCGCATTGTCGTTTCAGCTAAATGACGGAACACCTCTTTGAACTCCTGGTGTTTCAGTTCTTCAACTGCCTCGTTTACCAATTTCATGTATAAATCAAACCCCACATCGGTGATGAACCCGCTTTGCTCGGTTCCAAGCAGGTTTCCGGCACCCCTTATTTCAAGGTCGCGCATTGCTAAGTTAAAGCCGGAACCGAGTTCATTAAATTCTTCAATTGCCTTCAGCCGTTTAAGTGTCTGTTGCCGAAGTGCGGTCAACGAGGGAACAAGGAAGTAAGCGTAAGCCTGTCTGTTCGATCGCCCAACTCTTCCGCGCAACTGGTGAAGCTCTGCAAGCCCGAAACGATCCGCACGGTTAACGATGATTGTGTTAACATTCGGGATATCGATACCCGATTCAATAATCTTTGTTGAAAGCAGCACATTGAATTTTTTCTGCAGGAAGCCGTGGATAACATCCTCGAGCTGGTCAGGGGTCATCCTGCCGTGCGCCACACCTATCACCGCTTCCGGCACAAACTTTTTTATGTAATCGCCAAGCTTATTTATCGAGAGAATCCTGTCGTGCACGATATAAACCTGCCCGTTTCGTTCAAACTCTGCGAGCAACCACTCACGGATGCTTCTGATATCGAACAGCCCAACTTTTGTGTAAATAGGCTGTCTGTTTGCAGGAGGTGTCGCCATTATCGAAAGATCGCGCGCACCGTGAAGCGAGAAATTAAGCGTCCGCGGTATAGGCGTAGCCGTTAATGTGAGCGTATCAACATTTACCCTCATCGAACGGAGTTTCTCTTTCGCTTTAACTCCGAACCGGTGCTCTTCATCTATTATTAGCAGACCAAGGTCTTTAAATTCAATATCTTTTGAAATCAACCGGTGAGTGCCGATTATTAAATCTATTTTCCCGAGTTTAAGGTCATCAACTATCTCTTTCTGGCGGGCTTTAGTGCGAAACCGTGAGAGCACTTCAACCCTTACGGGGAACTGCGAAAGCCTGTCGCGGAATGTGTTGTAATGCTGCTCTGCCAGAATGGTGGTGGGGACGAGTACCCCAACCTGCTTGTTCTCCTGCACCGCTTTGAAAGCTGCCCTTATTGCCACTTCTGTTTTTCCGAATCCTACATCGCCGCAGACAAGCCGGTCCATCGGCGACTTATCCTCCATATCCTTTTTTACCTCTTCGGTAACCTTCAGCTGGTCGGGAGTTTCCTCGTAAATAAACGAAGCTTCCAACTCTTTTTGCCATTGCGTGTCGTGGCTGAAAGAAAAGCCCTGCGTAGCCTTCCGGCGTGCATAAAGCTCAATCAGATCGCGTGCAATCTCTCTGATTTTTCTTTTAGCACGGGCTTTTGTGTTCTCCCAGGTGTTGGTTCCGAGCACGGAAACTTTCGGTTCAACCCCTTCTTTTGAAGAGTATTTTTTTATCAGTTGCAGGTAGTTCAAATTAACAAATACCGCACCGCCCTCACCGAATAGTAGCTTTACTGATTCCTGCTCAATTTCACCGATTTTAACCGTGTGCAGCCCTGCAAACCTGCCTATTCCGTACTCTTCATGTACCACAAAATCGCCCGGCTTAATTGTGCCCAAAGTGTTTCTGCGCGACTTGACAGCGCGTTTATAAGTAGTGATTTTTGTCCGGAACGGTTTTCCAAAAATCTGATAATCAGAGAGAACCAACAACTTTTCTTTTTTAAACGAGAACCCCTCGCGAAGCGGCATGAGCGCAAAGGAAATGGTGCCGTCTTCAATCATCAAACCGAATTCGTCGTCTTTGTTTACAAGCAGATCTTTTAACCGGTTTTGCTGAATCTCATTTTCAACGGCGATTGTAACCGAATAGCCGTTTTCAGGAAAACCTGTCAGGGTTGAAAAAAGAATCTCATAGTTTGCATTTATTGCCGGTGCAGAAGCAATATCTAACGGAATATCGCCCTCGGTTTTAATGCCTGCTTCTAAGAGCCAAGTGTTGCCCCCTTTTGACAAAAGCTCTTCAATGGCTATTTTAACTTTTTTTTCCGTTTCTTCCCGGGCGGTTGGCAGGTATTGGAAGTTTTCAATCAGCTGATTAAAAGCTTCATCGTTTTCATCCATGTAGCTGTCGTCAGCGTCGGAAACTTTACCGTTTGCGGCACCATTCGGTTTCCCCTTATTTGTGGTTTTTGTTTTTTTATCAGCTGCGCTGCTATTTGCGTTGCTTGTAGATTTGTTTTCTCCGCCGTTGACTGTGCCTGAATTGCCGCTGTTGGCTCCCGAGTTTGAGGCAGCACTTGTGGCATAACCGGCACTGCTTGTGGGTTGGTTTTTTGCGCCGTTCGTGGCATTTTGGTCAAACTCTTCGTCGTCCGAAAGCGCAATCTTCACTTCGTTGAACCGGGCTTCCCTGATGTAGTATTCCTCGGCAACTATTAGTGCGTCGGTAACATAATCAAAAATATCGTCTTCAAACAGATTCTCATCGTTGGTTGAAAACTCTTCAAGGTCAGGCGAAATGGTGGCAGACTCAACCAACTGCACCGACCGCTGGTTCTCCGGGTCAAAAAACCTAACGGATTCTATAAAATCTCCATCAAACTCCACTCTGACTGGAAGAGACTCGCTGTGCGACCAAAAATCGATTATTGCACCCCGCTGCGCAAAGTGACCGGGGCTTTCAACATACTTTTCACGACGATAGTTGTAACTGCTAAGCAGGGCAACAAACTTATCGTACCCCATCTCTTCGCCGGAGTTGAATCTGTACAAATTCTCGGAAAAATCAGCCCGTGAAGGGAGTTTAACCAAAAGAAGCTCATAAGTTGAAACTAAACAATATCCGCTTAAGGTGGAAAGATTGTTGAGCGTTTCCTGTATCTGCTTCGAGTTGAACTCTGAAATCTGAATTACAGGTTTCTTTGTCCCGATTAATTTTAGCTCGGTGGATATTTCCAACACATCCTTTACCGAGGGAACAAGCAGCATTATTTTTTTAAAGTTCGTCAGTAAATGATGTACTAATAATGTTTTAGAGCTTCCGGGAAGCGAGGCAACACGGTGCACCTTCCCTCTGCCGTCTGAAACGGTTGAAATTAATCGCTTGATTTGCGGGTTGTTACCAAATGATGAGATCATCTCACAACCTGCGTCGAATTATTTTTTTTGGTTTCATATCTTTATTAATTTCAACTTGCCGGGGCATTCCACAACCGGATCGAGGTTGCCTCACAACCCAATCGTTAAGTTAATCATCGGAACGAACACAGGAGGTGCGCCCTCGCCCTTTTCTTTCGAACCGATCAGGTTTCCGGTAAAGTAGCCAATTGCACCACCGAACACCACATCAGAAAGCCAGTGATGCCGGTTGTAAATTCTTTCGAGCGTCATCACGCCTGCGAGCGTCCAGTAAACCCCCCGTTCAAAGTCGTTGTCGGTCGAAAGCGCCATCACCGAAGCGAATGCCATCCATGCGGTTGCGTGCCCCGAGGGGAAAGAAGTGTTGTCCCATGATGTCCGGAAAAAGTGGAAATTTGAGTTATCATCCGATATTGTCGGTCGCTCTCTTCCGATTATCACTTTCAATAATCCCGTAATAGCCTCAGAGTAAATCAGTGCTGACCCCAAGCGCAAACCAAGTTCTCTGTTTTTTTCGTTATCGGCGAGCCTGCCGTGAATGTACAACCCTCCGGCAACCGCAAACAACCCGGCAATAGAATACTCGTTTATTACCGAAAGAGGTTTAGGGAACGGTGGCATTTCATCCCTGAAGAAAAATTTGGTTTTTTCGTCAATTTGGTAAGCAAGAGCGGTGGAGGCGGCAACAATTCCGTAGTTTACGAGATCGTTGTTGTTGAAACGGGTAGCGGAATTTAAAATACTCTCCCCGTACTTTCCGAACTTTTCCCAATCTGTGTTATCAGAGTTCTGGGATATACCGGAAGTAAATAATAAAATAAATAATATAAAAAGTCTGTTTAGTTTGTTAGTAATCAACTAAATTTATGGCTTTTCTTACAAAGCCTTCGGTTTTTTCCAAGCGTTTTCTTGCTTCATCGGCAGTTACATTCGCTTTTATCATAACCAGTGCCGTTTTAACATGACCATCGGCTTCGGTAAGATATTCCGTGGCTTCATCATACGAGACACCGGTTATTGTCATTACAATTCTTTTCGCTCTCTCCACCAATTTTTTGTTTGTCATCTGGAGATCGATCATCATGTTTTCGTAGGTCTTCCCCATTCTGACTAACGAAGTGGTGGTGAGCATATTCAGCACCAACTTCTGTGCTGTGCCGCTTTTCATCCGGGTTGAACCCATTACCACTTCCGGACCCACATAAGGGCAAATCGGGATATCCACCTCAGGAATGTTAAACGCTTCTCGCGGTGTGCATGTGATGTAAACAGTGGTTGCGCCAAGCTCTTTCGCTTTTTTCACCGCACCAATCACATAGGGGGTTCTGCGGCTTGCGGCAATTCCACACACCACATCTTTTGCGGTAACCCCCGCTTTAATCACATCTTTTGCGCCGTTTTCTTCAAAATCTTCTGCACCTTCCTGCGCACGAAACATTGCCTCGACTCCTCCGGCGATATAGCCTTCGATCATACCGTAAGGTGTTCCAAAAGTCGGGGGGCACTCCGAGGCGTCAACCACTCCAAGCCGCCCGGAAGTTCCTGCTCCAAAATAGAGCAGCCTTCCGCCACTTTTAAGTGCCTTAACCACAGCTTCAACAGCTTTTGCTATCCAGGGGATCTCCAATTCCACTGCCATCGGCACGGTTTTATCCTCTTCGTTTATTATGCGCAGGATTTCAATCGCCGAGGCGTTGTCAATATCCGTTGATCTCGGGTTGCGCTGTTCGGTGGCTAATTTAGAAATTTCGTTAAAAAGTGACTGATCGGTTCCGTTAAGTATCATTTGTAAAGCTCCAGGTAAACGAGTTTTTTCCCTTTTTCGTTTTTTGTGTTTGTTGGTTTGTATTTTAATTCGTAAATGGTTGACCTTTTGAACATATAACCGTATTTTTCGCGGGCAACCCTAAATTCCTCGTCGATATCCCCGCCTTTAAGCAGAAGAAGTGCCGCTTTCTCTTTGATTAACGGCAGTGAATACCTCACCAAAGTTAAAATATCAACAGTTGCACGACTGATAATAATGTCAAATTTACCGGCGTATTTTTTCACAAAATCAAGTGCTTCAACCCTGCTGTTTTCTACCATTACATTTCGTAGCATCAGTTTTTCTACAAACTCTCTTACAGCATTGGTTTTTTTCGAAATCGAATCGACTAAAACGCCCGGAAGGTCAGGGCGAAGAATAGCGAAAGGTATGCCGGGCAAGCCAGCTCCCGTGCCAATATCAAGAAAGGCTGATGCCCGCTCCGGTATGAAGTTGGTAATAAAAGCGGAGATAAAAATGTGATTTTCGACTACATTTTCTATATCTTTGCGTGAAATAAGGTTAAGGTCTTTATTCTTTTCTACAAGCATACGAGTGTAGTGAGTAAGCCTGCTTAGTGTACCTTCATCCGGATTTTTGTCGTTCTCCCAAAAAAAATGGGTTAACTCTCTTAAATAAGTATCATCTAATATCAATAACTCTCCGAAAAAACAGAAATCATTTCTTCAAATATACCATTAAGATAGAAATATCAGAAGGAGTAACGCCCGAAATCCGGCTTGCCTGCCCGATATTTCTGGGCTGCACCTTTGATAATTTCTCACGACTTTCGTTTGATAGTGAGGATATATTTTTATAATTTATACTCGTTGGAATAACAAGTTCCTCGTATTTTTCAAATCTTGCAACGGTTTCTTTCTGCCTTTGGATGTAGCCGTCGTATTTGATTTCAAGTTCAATTTGAAATGCAACCTCTTTATCACTTAAAAGATTTTTTATCTCTTCACGGTTTGCTTTGTCTGATATATCAAACACCGGGTTTTCAGATTTTGTTTCAGGGGTTTGTGCCGCTTCCGGATTTTGCTCTTCATTCCCATTCATTCCGGTGTTTGGTCGGTTTAATTCAACGGTTCCTCTGTTTTCCGGGTTAGTGTCGTTAAGATCAGCCGATGAAAAAATAGTACCCCTTTTAAACTCAGATATTGTTCTTGTTTCCGGGTTAGTGTTGTTAAGATCAGCATGTGAAGAGCCGGTTTCAATTTTATCGCTTTCTGAATGCCCCTTATCAGAAGTTGAGTTGCCGTTACCGTTTTTTGTTGTGTTTAGAATTTTCCCCAGTTCAAAAGCATCAACCTCCGGGCGTTTAATAACTTTCTCCAATGTTTCAGTAAACTTAAGCGGTGAAGGACCTACACTTTCCAAATAGGGATTAACATTATCGGGTGTAATCTTAACTTTATTCGCAAGTTCTAAACCTGTGCTTATTTTTTTAATCTTATCGTTCACCCTTTTAAGCTCATCGTCGGTAATTAGCCCAATTCTGTGTCCAAATCCGGAAAGACGGATATCGGCGTTATCAGGCCTTAAAAGCAACCTGTGTTCCGCACGGGAGGTGAACATTCTGTAAGGTTCTAAAGTTGATTTGCCTACTAAATCGTCAATCAGCACCCCGATGTAAGCGTCGCTTCTTTTTAGCACAAACTCAGGCTCGCCCTTAATTTTAAGTGCTGCATTAATACCAGCCATCAGCCCCTGAGCCGCCGCTTCCTCATAGCCTGAAGTTCCGTTTATTTGTCCTGCGAAATACAGCCCCTTCACCCTTTTTGTCTCCATAGTCAAATCAATTTGGTGTGGTGGGAAGAAATCATATTCCACAGCGTAACCGGGGCGAACCATCACTACCTCCTCTAACCCTTTAACTTTTTTTAGTGCCTCGAACTGTATCTCTTCCGGCAGCGATGAGGAAAAACCGTTCAGATAAATCAACTCAGAATCTAACCCTTCGGGTTCTAAGAATAGATGGTGCCTCGGTTTATCTGCGAAACGAACGATTTTATCCTCAATCGATGGGCAGTATCTGGGTCCCGTCCCCTGTATTCTGCCCGTGAACATTGGGGAGCGGTCGAAGCCCTTTTCAAGTATTTTGTGAACCGTTTCGTCGGTGTAGGAAATGTGGCAAACCACCTGCAGAAGAAACGGAAAAAGGCTTTTATCGGTCCGGTCGGAAAAAGGAACGGGGTCGTCATCCCCCGGCTGCACTTCAAGAATATCCCAGTTTATCGAATCTCTGTGTAGCCGTGGAGGGGTGCCGGTTTTAAGTCTGCCCGACTCAAAGCCTGCTTTTATCAGAGACTCCGTAATTCCCGTTGCCGGTTTTTCACCGAATCTTCCACCGGGCGTAGCGTTAAGCCCCGTGTGCATTAAACCGTTCAGGAAGGTGCCCGAGGAAAGAATCACAGCTTTTGCGGCAATTTCCTCACCGTTAGCGGTTACCACCCCCTCAAGTATTCCGTTCGTAATCTTAATGTCAACTATTGATTCGGCGATGATTTCAAGGTTTTGAACGCTGTCAAGCACCTCAACGGCAACACGGCTGTAAATCTTTCTGTCGTTCTGTGCCCTTGGTGACCAAACAGCGGGCCCCTTACTTCTGTTTAAAATTCTGAATTGTATCCCCGATTTATCCGCTATTTCACCCATTACACCGCCGAGTGCGTCAATTTCCCTTACTAAGTGCCCCTTTGCGGTTCCTCCAATCGCCGGGTTGCAGGAAAGGCGTCCCGAAGCGTTTTTGTCCATCGTTACTAATGCTGTGCTGCAGCCTAAGCGTGCAGCCGCAACTGAAGCCTCGATCCCGGCGTGGCCCCCGCCTACTACAATTACATCATATTTGCGCATAGCGTGTTATTTGTTTCATGTGAAACATTTTTATAGTTAAAAGTTTTGCAAAAAATTTTTCTCTGTCATGCAGAGGTTAAAACACCTGTCAATTCTGATTTGTTTCATGTGAAACAATTTTGATTTCCTGCCGGTTGATTGAATCTAAGTGATTGCTTTTTGCAGCATTTATCAATTAGTAATCTTTTTCTAAAGATGCCGCTTGTTTGCGAAGTAACAATACATTTTCCGGGCAGCATCACATTTGTCAGGAAATGATTAGCTGAAATGGCTAAAGGGTAGATCAGAGTTCGTGATTTGCCGATATGTTGCAGAACCTTGCCGAATAGCGAGAGTTAATCAGAGAAAAAATGTTCGTGCTTCCAAATTTTTACTACGCAAAAATAATCATTTCTGAGCGAAACATTTGTTCTGTAGGTTACAGGTTAGTGTATTGTGCCTGTTACCGGCTCCATTTGGTTAGTTAAAACAAGCGGAATTAAACTTTCTTGTTGTGTTTAACTTTTCATCTCTTTCAACTAAAAACGGTCAAATCAGAAAAGGCTAATTTTCATGCTGCGTTTAGCAGGTTGTTTTTCCGGCAAATAGTGGATACAAGTTAAAGAAGATTTAACTTTCAGCCTGCACTTAATAGTTTACAAAGTGAACCTGCCGGTTTGGGTGGTTAAGTACTCAGAAAAACTCTAAATCCTTTTGTGGTTATCACCGGTACTAAAATTTCTTATAATATCCGATGATTCGAAAAAGGGACATATATCAGCCAATTATCAAAATAGTAAATAAATTGCTGAAAATGGATTAAATAATAAAATAAAGTATTAAAATAGAAACGGAGAATAAAAATATTGCAGTATAAAACCGGAGAAGGCACCTCAAAGGGGAAAACTATCAGACCCCACTAAAAAAGCTGAAAAAGCCCCTTGTATAAAAAGTTGTAAAAGACCTTCAATTAAAAGCTGTAAAAGCCCCCACCAAAAAAAGCTGTAAAAGCCCCCACCAAAAAAAACTCACTTTCCGATGCAGAAGTGCATAAAGATGTTGTTTAGAATGTCATCTGTGGTAATATCGCCTGTGATTTCAGCGAGTGCATTTTCCGCATTTCTGAGGTCAACGGATATAAATTCACCGCTAAGTGCTGATTCAGAAGAGTTAAGCGCCTGTTTCAGGTATTCATTCGCCCGTTTCAGGCAGTTATAATGCCTCGAGTTGGATACAACGGCACTTTTCTCACTGTAAGTTTGCGCTCCTAATGCCCGTTCTTTCAGCAAAGAAAACAAAGAATCGATTCCGGCACCAGTTTTTGCGGAAATAGCAATGTCTGATTTTAATAATGCGGGGTGGTCGAGGTCAATTTTATTCAGAACAATCAGAATTTTGCTTTCGTCGGTTAGGCTTCGTATTTCATCGTACAAATCAACTGAAATATTCTGCACCACATCATTAATGAAAAGAACAAGGTCGGCGTTTTGCACTGCTTCCCTGCTGCGTCGCACCCCTTCAATCTCAATTTCATCCTCGGTTTCTCTGATTCCGGCGGTATCAAAAAGCCGGAAGAGTACCCCGTCGATCATAACTTCTTCGCGGATAATATCCCGGGTAGTGCCCGGAATAGAACTGACGATCGCACGATATTCTTTAAGCAGGTAGTTCAAAAGGGAAGATTTCCCCACATTCGGCTGCCCTACAAGCGCCACATTCACGCCGTCTCTCATCAGGCGCCCGAACCCATAAGACTCCAAAAGCGCCTCAATTTCGGCGATTATAGCGTTAATTCGCGAGATAAGTTCAGTCCTTTCGACAAACTCGATATCTTCTTCGGCGAAATCGAGTTCAAGTTCCACCAAAGAGGAAGTGTTGATAAGCATACTGCGCAGTGCGTTCACTTTTGAAGACAGAAGCCCATCGAGCTGGTTGCGTGCCCCTCGCAAAGATGCGTCGGAACGGGCAGAGATTAGCTCCATCACGGCTTCCGCCTGTGAAAGATCTATTCTGCCGTTCAAAAACGCCCGTTTCGTAAATTCGCCGGCTTCAGCGTTTCTAACACCGAGGTCATAAAGCAGCTCCGTAATCCGTCGTGTGATATTAGGGTTTCCATGGCACGAAATCTCAACGCTGTCTTCACCCGTATAAGAGTGCGGGGCACGGAAAACAGAGACAACCACATCGTCAATCACTTCCCCGCCGTGAGCGCTACTGCCGTGGGTGCTATTATTGGAAGCGACACTGCCGTGGGAAATACTGCCGGGAGCGATGATTTTGCCGTATTTCAGCGTGTGGGATTTGGCATCTGCTAATCGGGAGGCACCACTGAAAATCTTATCGCACACCGGTATTGCATTCTCGCCACTTACACGGATAACAGAAACGGCGCCGACACCCGGAGGTGTTATTATTGCGGTAATTGTATCTTCTTTGAATATCATATCATACAAAAATAAGCAAATCATTGTGTATTCAAAAACAAAAGCAAACCGGTAAGTTAAAAGCCCGCGCAAATGATTAAATCCAATGACAAAAAGGCTTTAAAACCCGTTATTAAGTGAAAATTTCACTCAAATTGGTTAAATTTACTGACTAAATAAAAGGAAATTAGATGAACCCGGTTGAAATTATAATTAAAAAGAGAGACGGCTTAGAACTTACCGATGAAGAGTTAAGGTTTTTTATTAATTCTTACACCGCCGGAAAGATTCCTGACTATCAGGCTTCGGCACTTTTAATGGCAATATTTATCAGGGGGCTCTCCCCGAAAGAAACGCTAACTCTAACAAGAACAATGCTTTACAGCGGTACAGTTATCGATCTAAGCCACATCCCTGAACCCAAAATTGGCAAACATTCAACCGGCGGCGTGGGTGATAAAACCAGCTTGATTATTGGTCCCATCGCTTTGGCAGCAGGAGTTAAAGTTCCGCAAATTTCCGGAAGAGGGCTTGGGCACACCGGCGGAACACTCGACAAAATGGAGTCGATTCCCGGCTTCAACACTAAATTAGAGATCGAAGAATTTAAAAAAATAATGAAAGACCCCGGCGGGCTGATTATCGGGCAAACTTCGAACATTGCCCCTGCCGACAGGCTTCTTTACTCGTTGCGTGATGTGGTGGGCGCTGTTCCTTCTATCCCGCTGATTACCGCCAGCATTATGAGCAAAAAATTAGCCGAAGGCACTGATGGTCTCGTCTTAGATGTTAAAAGCGGTTCCGGTGCTTTTATGCAAAGTTACGAAGATTCCAAAAAATTAGCCGAAAGCCTTAAAGGCACTGCAGAAGGTTTCGGCAAAAAGTGTGTTGCACTAATAACCGAGATGAGCCAGCCACTTGGCTTCAAATCCGGCAACTGGTTCGAGGTTCACGAATCAATCGATATTCTACGCGGTGAATATATCGAAGATATGTGCGAAATTTCATTCGCACTTTCCGGAGCAATGATAATGCTCGGCGGAAAAGCTGAAAGCATCGAAGAAGGTGTCGAAATATCGAGAAAACTTGTTGCCGATGGCTCCGCTTTCGACAGGTTCCTCGCAATAATTAAAGCTCAGGGTGGTGATCTTGATACAGTTAAATACCCTGAAAGATACCCCGTTTCAAAAATCCGTGAAACCATCTATGCCGAAAATTCCGGTTATGTCAGCGAAATTAACGGCTACGAAATCGGTATGGCGCTCATCGAACTTGGCGCCGGAAGAATGAAAAAAGAGGACGAAATAGACCATAAATCGGGGGTTTATCTAAAAGCTAAAGTGGGTGAATACTATAAACAGGGGTCGGTTATCGGGTATATCGATTGTGATGACCCCGACAAACTTGAGTCGGCACACAAGAGAATACTCGGCTCGATTAAACAAGTGGAAGACAAAACAGAAAAACCTGTTTTTATCAAAGAAGTGATTTATTAAATGGAAGTGATTTGCTAAATGATTTTACGGCTGCCTGAGATACATCCCGGTTACCGGTTGGACCGGTCGGTCCGTTTCTTTCACATTTCCAAAGACGCCCGCGTAAAATATTCGTTGGAGGAGGAATTATTCTCCCAGACCGGAGTATTAATCGTGGCGAATTTCACGGCAGCTCGTCGTTTGGCAGCGCGCATTAACCGTGTCCGCACTGAAGAATCGCGTGCCGATCTATTAGTAACGCCGGGTCAGATCAATGCGCTTGGCTTGCTACACGAGCTGATGCACCTTGTTTTCAGAAATTACGAGCAGGTTCAAAATCCGGGAGTTTTCACCCGTTCGGTCGTCCACCTCAGAGAGATGATTGGTCCGCGCGAGTTCGAGAAAGTTTTGGTGAAATATGTTGAAACTTTCCCACCGGTAACCGTTCTGAGGGGGGAAGTGTCGGCTGAAGAATTCCTTAGCGGTGAAACAGAAGGCAAACCGAACGCCGAAATCATGGTGGAAGAACTGATGATCCTCCACTTAGAAAATATGAACCCTGCGTTCAACTCGCTAAAAGAGATGTTCGACAGCACTCCGTTGGAAGAAGATACCGTTTATAAAGAATTAATAAACGAAACAAAAGATTTCTTCCGCAAAGAAGAGCCCGTTGCTTATTTCGGCATTTCACTTTTTGACGCTTTAGAATCCGTTATCCTTGCCAACCCATATCAAATATTTGAACAGTTTAAGAGTTTAAGGGCTTTCTGGCCCCTCGGTATCGAGTTCCCATTTGACGATCTTATCCTACTCGGGATGGATTTGCTTAAAGAAGACGCAAGACTTTTCACCGGCGGGGGTGACGGCAAAGGCACACCACCGGTTCCAACTTATGAGTTTGACCAATCGCTTACAGATAAAATCAAAAGCGATATCGAAAAAGGCGACACTTCTTTCCATGAAATTGATGATATCGAACTCAGCTTCATGGTGGAAGAAGAACGCTTCACCGAAGATATCGATTGGATGCCCAATGTTGTGATGATCGCAAAAAACGCACTCGTCTGGCTCGATCAACTTTCAAAAACTTACTCTCAAAAGATAGATACGCTTGATAAAATCCCCGATGCCGAGCTTGACCGGCTGCAGCAATGGAACTTCAACGCTCTTTGGCTCATCGGTATTTGGGAACGCTCTTCAGCTTCGGCAAAAATTAAACAGTTTTGCGGAAACCCCGAGGCGGCTTCCTCAGCATATTCTCTTTATGACTACGAAATTGCCACCGAACTTGGAGGCGAAAAAGCCTTTGAAAATCTGCGCAACAGGTGTGCGCTCCGCGGTATCAGATTAGCAAGCGATATGGTGCCAAACCACACCGGAATTTTCTCGAAGTGGGTGATAGAACACCCGGAATACTACATTCAGGCTTCCGAACCGCCGTATCCGAATTATTCGTTCACGGGGCCCAACCTTTCAGAACACCCTTATATTGAGATCAGAATAGAAGACCGCTACTACACCCGTGAAGATGCGGCGGTTGTGTTCCAGCACTACGATCGACGCACCGGAAGGGTTCGGTATATCTATCACGGTAACGACGGCACCAACATGCCATGGAATGATACCGCTCAGCTGAACCTGCTCGATCCCGTCGTCAGGGAAGAACTGATAAGGACAATTAAAAAAGTTGCGGAGAAATTTCCGGTAATCCGTTTTGACGCCGCAATGATCCTAAGCAAAAAGCACTACCAGCGCTTGTGGTTCCCGGCACCGGGGCAGGGGGGCGCAATCCCATCCCGTTCTGATTACGCAATTTCTAAGCAGACTTTCCACAAGATGATGCCGAAAGAGTTCTGGCGTGATGTTGTCGATCGCTTTAATGAAGAAATGCCGCAGACACTTCTTTTAGCGGAAGCTTTCTGGCTGATGGAGGGCTATTTTGTCAGGTCGCTCGGTATGCACAGGGTTTATAACTCGGCTTTCATGCACATGTTTATGAAAGAAGAGAACGATAAATACAGAAAACTGATTAAAAACACTATCAGGTTCGACCCCGAAATTCTGAAAAGATATGTGAACTTTATGAGCAACCCGGATGAAGAAACCGCCGTTAACCAGTTCGGGAAAGGGGATAAATATTTCGGTATCTGCGTTATGATGGCGACACTTCCCGGATTGCCGATGTTTGCGCACGGGCAGATTGAAGGGTTTACCGAAAAATATGGGATGGAGTATCGGCGGGCGTATTACAACGAGCAGGTTGATGATTATTTAGTCACCCGGCACAAAAAAGAGGTGTTTCCCCTTCTGAAAAAACGCTACCTTTTCTCAGAAGTGCGGAATTTTGAGCTTTTTGATTTCTACGAAAACTACCGCCACATAAACGAGAATGTTATGGCGTTCACAAACCGTGCCGGTGAGGAAAAAGCGCTGGTTTTCTACAACAACTCTTTCTACAGAGCCTCCGGAGCGATTAAATACTCCTCCGGCAAACGACAGAAAGCGCAATATATTGAATCTCTAAGGGCGGAAGAAAACTGGGAAACTTCAAATGTTGAGGATCAGCCGGTTGAAATGAATGAGCTGGAATTTAAAACCTTATCGGGTGCGCTTCAACTGAAAAAACATCCCGGTTTTTATTATACCTTCAAAGATATGACTACAGGGCTTGAATACATCCGCTCCGGTAACGAGTTTGATATTGAAGGATTTGGTATCACCCTGAACGGGTATGAGTATCGGGTTTTCAGTGGGTTTAACGAGATTTTCGATTTTGACGGAAGCTATCAGCAGTTGAATGCTTATCTGCACGGGCAGGGCACACCCTCGCTCGCGCTGACTCTTTTAGAATTGAACCTGTATGAAGTTCATAGTTCCATCAGAGAGCTGTTTACAAAAGATACACTGAATGAGCTGAAGCGGTTCGCAGGCTTAGCACCCGCACAAGCAGAAGCCACCGTGAACGAGTTCAGTACCCCGTTTACTCTTCGCTTCACACAGGTGCTGCAAAAAGTTGCCGACTATAAAAAAGTGCCCTTTGTTCAAAACTCTGTGATGAGCGAGCTGATGAAAGAGTTACGCGTTCTGCGAGGTTACTCCGAATTTCTTACGAATAACGAGAACAAAACTCTCGCCCGCTATTCGTTGTTCGCGAATAACGAAGATGAGGAAAACATCCACACCGATATTCTCGTGATGTACTCGGTGGTTAAAAAACTTCTTTCAGCCGTTAAGGAAATGACGGGTGAAGACGCCTATAATCTTTACGATTCGCTGCTGTTCGAAAAGCCGCTTTGGCAGTCGATTATTCGTCTGGGGGATCATTATAATCGTGCAAAATTTGAGTTTGATCTTCTTCGGGTTCTCGAATCAACGGAAGATATTTACAACCGAAAGGGTGTTTTCAACCCGGTTGGTGTTAATGAGGCTGAAGAGGGTGCACTGCCCACCTTGGCTCTTTTGGAAAAGAAAGAGGTAAGGGAATTCATTGAAGTAAACGAGTATCAGGGAATAAAATACTTCAGTAAAGAGAAGTTCACTCAACTGATGACTTGGGTTTACACGCTCAACGGCTTACGCTATGCCGGACGAACCGTTGGTAAAAATGGCGACAGCCCCAAAGATCAGGCGGCAATTTACAGGCTTTTCCGCTCAAAAGAGTTCGTGAAGGCTATTTCCCTGATGGCGCAGTTCACCGACGGACTGATAGATATGGCGCTGCATTGCGGTTTCCGGCTTGATCCTTTCCTTAAAGGCATTCCGAAACTTCACGCTGAATTGGATGTGTTGCCGGCTCAACCTAAGGTGCCTTCCGATGTTGCGGGAGAAAAACCTTTGGGCAGTAAGAAAGCAACGGTTAAAAAATCAACTAAGGCTAAGGTGACGGTTAGTAAAAAACCTTTGAGCACTAAGAAAGCAGCGGTTAAAAAATCAACTAAGGCTAAGGTGACGGTTAGTAAAAAATCCGGCACGGCAAAGGCAACGGCGGTTAAAAAATCACCCGGGACAAAAGCAACGGTTGGGAAAAAAACATTGAGCAGTAAGGCAGCAACGGTTGGCAAAAAATCAACCGAAGCAAAGGCTGCGGTTAAAAAGCCCTCAACCGGGAAATCCACAGGCGGGAAAACCGGGAGAAAATCTTAAACAAAGCTAAAAATTTAGGTTTGTGCCTAAGAATCGCAAAGCCTGAACAGAGTTAAAAATTTAGGTAGAGGCTTAAGAGCCACAAAGCCCAAACAGAGTTAAAAATTTAGGTTTGTCCCTAAGAAAAAGCTTACATATTCTGATGAGAACCCGACCGTTCCGGTAATCACTATCGAGCGGTCGGGGGGTGCGGCATAAAGCCCAACACCGTTTCCTGCGTGCCATAAGTCGGAACTCTCTCCGTTTTTATATACTCTGCCCGCTTCAGTAAAGAAGAAAACCCCCATCTTTGAGTTTACAATCGTTTTAACCGTTCCGAGTTCAAACCGCAATTCAGCAGTTGCGTACAAGGAAGCGTCGCCCGAGAAGCGCTCGTTCCGGTATGAACGCAGATTCTTCGAACTGCCCAAAAATGAAGCGGAGTAGAAGGGGTAATCGCCGCCCACTTTATCTCCCAGAATCCGGATGGCGAAAGTTGAGTTTTTCAAAAAACCTGTCAAAAGCCCCAAAGGTAAGTAGCCCCTGAAATCAAAATTTGCACGCCAAAACATCCCTTTCGAGTTAAAAACTTGCGGAGAAATCGAGCCGGAAGAACGGATGAATAAACCTGAATAAGGCAGCTCCGGGTTATCTCTGCTGTCTAATTGTAGCCCACCTTCAAGCGACAGCGTAGAAAGTTTGCCAAGTCCGTAGGTTCCGCCCGGAAATCCTGAAAGGAGTGAAGAATCCTCCAATTCTGCGTGGTAATCGGAAATTTTAAGGGAGTAAAAATTGGTTAATTTGCCGAAAAGCGGAATGTTCAGCCCCACTTCTGCCCCAAGTAACCGGTGATATAGCCGATAACCATTATCGTTGAAAACGGCTTTACTGAACTCTGTTTCGTTGCCGAAGCCGTAGTAAAGGTTGAAATCGATCGATTTTTTACAGGCTTTTAACCACACCGTTGCGCCATCGATAACAGAATTGAACCAGCCGGCAAAATCAACATCATATTCCCGCGAAGCAGTGGCGTAAGAAGCGTAAAACATTATTTTGGATTCCCAAGGGAATTTTCGGAAACCGTACCAGTAAAAGATCGGTCCGCCGCCTAACTGCAACCCAAATATGGAGGAAATATCAGCCACCGGATAAATTGAAAATCTGGTCCCCTCCTGCCGTTGTGAGGGTTCTATGTATTCTAATGTATCAGGATAACTTTGATATTCGTTTTTAATTTGATAATTGGCTGAACCTTGAGAGTTATGGAAATCCGCAAGTTTTTCTTTGAAGCTTCTTTCATCAATATTTATTTTTGGCGCACAACCAGATTCACCGGAGGTTATCAACACATCATCACCTCCCTCAAGATAAATTCTTATTTCTTGTGTTATACGGTTGTTAAAAACTTTATGGAAATACGGTTTGCCTTCAACCTCGACGGCATTTCTGTTTTCTTGAGGTGTTTCTTCTTTGCGTACGGATATTGCCCCCGGGTTTGTCTGTTGAAACGGTTCTATACTGCACCGGAAGAGAGAAACTGTGGTGGTGGAATCATCAGAGTAAATACTGACACTGTCGCTTTTGTTTGTGCAGTAAATATGAGCAATCTTGTTGGTTAATTCGTAAAAATCATTTGATATTGCCGCTAAATTTAGCACACGGTTAATCAGTTTTGCCCTAAGTTCATCCGCAGAAATTAGCCGGTATTCCGGCGGTAAAGCGCTTATTGCTGCTTCAATCAACTGACTGCTGAAACAGGAAACCACAAAGTTGGTTACGGAGTCCCATTCTGCTTTAGTAAGTTCCGTTAAAAATCTCCGGTCGAAGTGCCTTCCGCTGTAGGTTGCGGTTTTCGCTGAAGGAAAATCTTCGTTAAAACTGACCCTTTCAGCGTGCAAAAAAGAGAGTGTCAACGGCACTAATCCGTCGAAGTCAGCGAAAGCGTTCTCATAATTTATTAAAACAGGATGAAATTTTACCTTCTCATAATTATCAGAAAGGTGACTCTCCCAGCAGAGTGAGTTAGCATCTCTTCCGAAATTGTTAATCAGAATATCCAAAAGCCTCATCTTGAGGTATTCCGTCGCTTCAACTTTTGCGTTACTTCCGTTAAGTAGCCCAAAAACCACATCTTTGGTTGTGAGATAATTCCCATTATTCTCACCAACTTCCTCCAACACCCCCGGCATATTTTGAAAACCGCCAATTTTCTCCAACACCCCCGGCATATTTTGAAAACCGTTGATGCTCTCCAACAGCTCCGGGATGTTTTGAAAGGGTTCATTTTTTCCTGCCCCCCAATTTGTATCAGAGGGTAATGAGTCATCAGGTATTTTTGAGGGCAGAACCCACATTGCAGGATGGGAGTTTGGCAACCCTAAGGCGTCGAGTATTGGTGTTAAGGCAACCTCCGCACCGGGGAATAAACCGGAGGTATTGTCCTGAAGCACCCATCCGATGTATGTGCCTGCATAGGTATCCGAAAGAGTTGGTTCAAGAAATTTTTCAAGCGACCGAAACTTCCACTTTTTCCCCATTTTATCGGAAAAATAGAGCGTTCTGTTTCCCGATATAGTATCAACTTTAATCACAGTCAGCCCGCCTGAAAAAGAATTAAGGTTTAACACCGGAAGTTTTAACGGCGTCAGCCACAGCTTGCGACGGTTCTCGCCGAGCAAAAATTTTCTGTAACCGGCAATTGAAAAATCTTCTCCAACAACAACCGTAACGGAATCATGTATGTTGTTTATAGAGAAATCCTCTTTCGATGTTGTTTCAGTAAAATTACCGTCAGTAATTGTGGAATCGTATTTTTCGCCACTAAAGAAATCCTCTTTCGATGTTGTTGTATCTGTAAAGTTACTGTCAGCGGTTGTTAAGTTATGTTTAACATTGCCAAAATTAAACTGCGTTGTTGCCTTTTCGGACTGTATAACTAAATCCAAATTTGAAGAGAACTTTCCCTTTGCAAAGCCAACAGACTGAAAAAACAGCAAAAACCAAATTTGTAAGCAAAGGGAAAAATAAATAAATAGCCGGGATGGAAATCTAAAATAAAAGAATTGCCGGGAGACTAATCTAAAGTTCAATTAATAAGTTAGGGTAATTAATAAACGGTTTTTATAACGAATAAACGGGATAAAAATCGACAGTTTCTGCCGTTTCTGATATAAAGATTAATATCCGTTAAAACACCCTGCAAATATACAAACAGATATAACAAAAAAGAGGCAGCGGTTTAATCAATAATCATTAAATCTCCTGAAATTTATCCGGAAGGAATGCAACTAAACAGCTACAAAAAAAAAGAGGCTGCCTGTTTAATTAAACAAACAACCTCTTTTAAGTTTTTAAAGGCACCGAGACGGGGTTACCCTACCCTCAGGTGCTTTTTTGCTTCCGGTTAAGTTTCACCGGCGCCAAAACCTTACCGGGTTACCGGAAAATTACGCATTTTGCGCGGGTAAAATATCCACCGCCTTCAGGCAACAAACACCCATTAACCCTTTCGGAAATAGATATTTCCTGCTTCATCCACATCAGCGGTTATGGTATCACCATCTGAAAATTCGCCGCCGATAAGCTGTTGAGCCAGCGGGTTTATAATATGCTTTTGGATAGTTCGTTTCAATGGTCTGGCACCGTAAGAGAGATCGTAACCCAGATCAGCGAGCCAGTCTTCGGCTTCCTCACTCACATTAAACGAAATCTCTTTTTTAGCAAGCATCGTTTTCACGGCATCAAGCTGAATCTCAACGATCTTCCTGATTTCATTTTTGTTCAACGGTTTGAACAGGATTATATCGTCGATTCTGTTCAGAAATTCCGGACGGATAGTTTTCCGCAACAATTCAACCAAAGAAATCCGAAGTGACGCCATCATATCATTGATATTGCCATCCTCCAGATCAGTAAGCGCTTCCTGAATAATGTGCGAACCCAAGTTAGAAGTCATAATCACAATTGTGTTTTTGAAATCAGCAGTTCTGCCCTGGTTATCGGTAAGCCTGCCATCGTCAAGCACCTGAAGCAGCACATTGAAAACATCGGGATGGGCTTTTTCGATCTCGTCAAGCAGAATAACCGAATAAGGTCTGCGCCTTACGGCTTCGGTCAACTGCCCGCCTTCTTCGTAGCCGACATATCCCGGTGGTGCGCCAATCAGCCGGGTAACGGAGAATTTCTCCATATACTCCGACATATCAATCCGCACCATTGCGTGCTCATCGTCGAACAAAGCCTCCGCCAACGCCTTCGCAAGTTCCGTTTTTCCAACGCCGGTGGTTCCAAGGAAAATGAAAGACCCGAGCGGTTTGTTCGCATCCTGTAAGCCGGCGCGGGACCTTCTAACGGCGTTTGCCACAGCATAAACCGCTTCTTCCTGCCCGACTACGCGCTTGTGAAGATGGTCCTCAAGGTTCATCAGCTTAATTCTTTCACCCTCTAACATTCTTGTCACGGGGATGCCCGTCCAGCGGGAGACGATTTCTGCAACATCCTCGGCGTCAACTTCTTCTTTCAGAAGCCTTTTATCCGCCTGTACTTTGTTCAGTTGAGCAGTAAGTTCTTTCAGGTTTTGCTCTAAACCGGGTAGGGTTCCGTACCTGATTTCGGCAACTTTAGAAAGATTTCCCTCGCGCTCGAACATCTCCGAATCGGCACGCAGTTTCTCAATTCGCGATTTAATCTCGCGTATGTTCTGAATTTTCTCTTTCTCGTTCTCCCAGTGGATTTTTATCCCGTCGCGCTCTTCATTAAGTTCGGCAAGTTCAGCCTCGATTTCCGTAAGATGTTTTACCGAGCCTTCATCTTTTTCCCTCGAAAGCGCCACTTTTTCAATTTCCAACTGCTTGATTTTCCGTTCGAGTATGTCAAGTTCCTCGGGCATCGAATCGATTTCCATCCTCAAGCGTGAAGCCGATTCATCGATCAGATCGATAGCCTTATCGGGCAGAAACCGGTCGCTGATATATCGGTTCGAAAGTTGAACTGCCGCCACTATTGCTCCGTCGGTTATCCTTACACCGTGATGAACCTCGTATCGTTCTTTCAACCCGCGAAGTATAGAAATAGAATCTTCCTCGTTGGGTTCCGCTACCATTACGGGCTGGAATCTTCTCTCGAGAGCGGCGTCTTTCTCGATATATTTTCGGTATTCATCCAGAGTTGTTGCACCGATACAATGAAGTTCCCCGCGGGCAAGTGCCGGTTTCAGAATGTTAGCGGCGTCCATCGCACCATCGGTTTTACCGGCGCCAACCAGAGTGTGCATTTCGTCGATAAAGAGCACAATTTCGCCGTTTGAGTTTTGCACCTCTTTAATCACGGCTTTAAGGCGCTCTTCAAATTGCCCCCGGTACTGCGTTCCCGCAATAAGAGCGCCAACATCCAGAGCGACAATTTGCTTGGTTTTAATCGTTTCCGGAGCGTCACCCGAAACAATTCTGTGAGCAATTCCCTCAGCAATGGCAGTTTTACCCACGCCGGGTTCGCCGATAAGCACCGGGTTGTTTTTGGTTCTTCTTGAAAGCACCTGCATCACACGGCGCACCTCGTCATTTCTGCCGATCACGGGGTCAAGTTTGCCGCTTCTTGCGAGGTCGTTCAAATTTCTTCCGAATTTTTGAAGTGAAGCGTAAGTGTCTTCGGCGTTTTGCGAAGTAACCTTGCTTCCGCCGCGCAGAGCTTCAACCGCTTTGCTTAGGTCGTTTTTCGTTGCACCTGCTTCTTTAAGCAGTCTTCCTGCTTCGGCGCCGTCGTCAACCAACGCTAAAAGAAGGTGCTCGGTCGAAACAAACTCGTCGCCCGATTTTGCGGAAAGTTTCATTGCACTCTCAAAGAGAGCCGAAGCGTTCGCAGAAAGTTTGAGGTCGCCGGCGGAAGTGCCGCTGATTTTCGGAAGTCGGTCCATTTCAGCAGAAACGCTGATCCGTAAACGGTCGGCATTCACACCAATTCGCTGCAGAAGCGAGTCGGCAATACCGCCTCTTTCTTCAATCAAAGCCGCAAGGATGTGCACCGGTTCCACGATTTGGTTGCCGTAACTTCCGGCAATTTCAAGTGCCTTTTGCACCGTTTCCTGAGCTTTGACGGTGAATTTATTGATATTAAAAGCCATTTTGTTCCTCCTAAAGAGAGCTGAATATATTGTTTTAAGCGCTCTCTTAAAATTGTTGAATGTTAATTGAATTATGGTAAAGAGTTCAACAACCACTTTTCGAAAGAACATTCATTTAGATTAGACAGATAAAATGGGGAGAAAGTTCCGTGATCCGGCTGTTTTAAGTCACTTTGTGAACAGAGATGATTTATAGCAAGCGAACTTAATCGTATCAACAAATTTAACTTTGTAAAAGGACTAAACGAATTAAACTTTGTAAACGAATCTAACCGAAACCCAATTCTTATCGGCTGCTTGATTCTACCGTGGCCGCAGAGGATTCATTTGCAACCGGTAGAATCACGGTTACGGTGGTGCCGACATCAAGTGTACTTTCGATCAGTATATCGCCGCCGTGCTTTTTAGCGAAATCGCGTGATAAATCAAGCCCAAGCCCGGTACCTTTTTCACCCGATGTACCTCGTTGTGATTTAACAATCCCGGAACCAAGCAAGTTATTCAGGGTTTCTTCCGTCATTCCGCTCCCCGTATCCTTAACTTTTATTAAAATAGCATCGTTTTCAGCGCACGCACTCACCTGAATAATATCACCCGGATTGCAATATTTGATTGAATTGTTAATAAGGTTTCTTAAAATCAGCGTTAGCATATTAGAATCGGCAACAAGTTCCAGTTCTTCGGGTGTTGAAACGAACAGTTTAACTTTTTTTGCAGCGGCTAACTTTTCGGAGAGAGTTGCAACTTCGCCAATAATGTGTGCAAGTTCTATTTTTTCCGGTTTGAACTCAAGCGTTCCCGCTTTTGCTGCCGAAAGGTGCAACAAGTTTTCAACTAATCTGTAAGAGCTTGTTGCGGTCTGGTAAAGCGCTTCTATTTGCTCTGTTTTTTCTTCATCACTCATGTCATTAATGTCGGTAAGCAACATTTCCGTAAATCCAAGAATTACCTGGAAAGGGCTTCGCAGGTCGTGCGCAATAATCGAAAAGAGCCTTTCTTTAGCTAAGTTCACTTCTTTGAGTTCAAGGTTCGCCGATTCAAGGGCTTCGGTTTGTTGCCTGATCATTTCGTTTTTCTCCGAAAGCTCTTTGTTAATTGCCGTCTGTTTCTTGTAAAAGCGATAAAGCACAACGGCAACAATTATGATGATAATCAGCAAAAACATGATAGCAAAAAGAACGATCAGCTGAATCTGGTTTTGTATTCTCTCGTTTTGAAGGTCTTCTTCATACTGTTGAAAGCGGACTTTGTTCTTCAAGCCGGTAAGTCTGCGGTCTTTCTCCTCTTCGTTAATTTGATTGGAGTAATCAAGGTGCTTCTTAAAAGAAGCAAGTGATGAATCAACAGCCCCCTGTTGGTCGTATATCTTGCCGAGATTTTCATATACTTCGCTCAACAACAAGAGATTACGAACTTCAGTTGCAGGTTCAACCGCCCGGTTGAAATAATTTTTTGCGGCTTGTAAATCGCCAAGCCCCATCTTAACCTTCCCCAAACCTACTAAGGCTTCAGCCTTGCGAAGCGGGATTTTTTCCGAGTCGGCAAGCACCAGCATTTGGTTGAGGTAGCTTTGTGCGTCGGCAAAATTTCCTTTTTTTAGGTTGTATGATCCCACTCCCAACAATCCGAGCATAATACCGCGGAGGTCTTTGGTGTTCCGATAGTTTTCCAAAGACAGATTCAGAAAGTAACCTGCAGAGTCATTTTTCATATCCTGATATGCGTTTCCGATTCCCTGGTAAGCATAACCTATAAAGGATGTATCCTTCGCTTTTATGGCATTTTCTATACTTTTTTTATAAAACTCGATCGCCTCCTCATACTGCCGCGTCTCTTTGTAAACTAATCCTATATTCGAGAGGCTGATTGAAATTCCAAGGGGATTTTCTGCTATCTGTTGAAGTTTTAAGGCTCGAAGATAATACTCCAACGCTTTATCATAGAGCGACCAGTTAAAGTAAACCGTTCCGATGTTGTTAAGAGTTGTAGCCAGATAGTCGGCATTGTGCAGGGTTTCTCTGATTTTTAGCGCTTCGTTAAACAGGATAAGTGAACTATCGAACAACGATTTCTGCCAGAACGCAAATCCGGCATTGTTATAAGCTGATCCCATCCCGGTTGAATCGTTCACGGCACGATACCCACCGACAGCTTCTCTAAAGTAGGAAACGGCTTCATCGGTTTCCCCTTTTCTGTAGTGAATTCTCCCGATATTTTCAAATATTCTCCCGAGATTAGTTTGGTCGCCCGTTTGGTGTGCAGTTTCTTCGGCTCTTTCAAGAAAAATCAGCGCTTCGTCGTTCTTCCCGTTATCCATCAGATATTCACTCTTAAGTATAAGAGCGAGAATTTTCTCCGAATGGTTTTTATTAAGTTCAGAAATACTCAGAAGTGAATCGGTAAGTTGCCCTTTTACTGAGTCTGTAGGGGGGAGTTCTTCTATTTTCTTCTTAATTTGGTCAAAAAGTGCAGAGTTCACCCTCGGCGGTTCATTGCTGCAACCGCTCAGAAGAGTGAATGATATAATTATAGAAATTAATGCACCAAATTTAATTGAAATTGTGCGCATCAAAGCTCGGTTTCTGAAGAATAATTTTTTTATTATGTGTAAATATAGGGGTTTTTGCACGAATGTGCTGACTTAATCTAAAAGAAGATATAACAATTTCCCACAAAATCTCTTCACAACCGCCCGAAAAGGAAGCCGGCAAACCATTAAAACAAGGTTATATAAGGAAAAATCCTCCAAATATGTAACACTTCCTTACACCGGCCCGAAAAGGAAGCCGGCAAACCATTAAAACAAGGTTAAATCACGAAAAAGTGTGTAAGAGTTTTCAACAGGGTGTTTTTTGTGTTGAATTTCTTTACAACCGTAAGTTGTTGTTTTATAAGGGGTTACGCAGCGGGGTCAAAAAGGGTGTTGAATATTTCATCATTTTGCGATTTTTTCAATTTTTCGGGAATCCCCCTAACTCTTTATACTATAATAAGTTACACCATGTTGCAAATTTATGGCACGCTATTTGCATATATATAAGCAAATAATTTACTTAACAATAGCCCCGAAAGGAAAATATCATGGTAGTCGTATTAGTAGTTTTAACATTCGCGGCTGTATTCGCCATCGAAGGATACAGGAACCACAAAAAGGCAGCAGCAGAGAACATCGTTCTTGACCATGGAGGCCTTGGTTTAACTATGGCCGATGGTAAACCTGAAGAGAAAAAGAACGAAAAATAGTTTATAAAATAAATACCTGTCTGATTAATTGATCGCATGGAGGCAGGGCGGTTCATTCACCGCACTGTCTCCGTTAATTTTTTATTTAGCTGTAATCATTTTATTTGGTGATAATCATCTTTTTAATCATCGAATAATTCTTACCTGACTCATTCGACTTCGAATTAAGCCTGTAGAAATACACCCCAGCCGGCAGGTTCGCTGTGCTGAGTTCTAATTTGTGTATCCCCTTTGAAAGATTACCCTCAACCGGCACGCTGATTTTTTCCCCCAAAGCGTTGTAAAGCGTTAAATCGGTGTAAGAATCTTCGCCGAGAGTGAAGAAAACGGCAGTAGCACTTTCACCGGCATTAACGGGATTTGGGTAATTTTGATAAAGCAGATACGAAAACTCTTCAACCGATACTTCAACCTCGTTGTAGGTTCTCGATTCACCGTTGTAGTCAATTTGTTTTAAACGATAGAGAAAGTTGCCGGCTCCGGGCGATTTGTCAACGAACGAATAATTAAGCGGTTTAACAGAAGTGCCACCTCCCGGAACGAAAGCAACACTTCCCCAAGCCTGCGTGCCGCTCATTTTCTTTTGGATTTCGAACCCCTTGTTGTTAAGCTCGGTTGCGGTGCTCCACCGTAGGAAAACATCGCCGTTTTGTGAGTAGCCGTCAAAAGAAAGAAGCTCTACAGGCACCGGTTCGTCGGTGGTAAAATTAAAACAATTAGCCGGCGCTGTTATCGGTCTGGTTAGCGTTCTGTTAGCGGTAGAAACGGAAAAATAATAGTAAATTTTCACTCCGGGAGCAATTTCAGGGATAAAGCCAAGCGCAGTATCAGCCGCAACAAACTGCAAAGGTACACTGCTCCAACCGGCTGTTGTGTCGGTGGTGTAATATAAAGAAGCGGAAGAAACGGGCAACTTTGAATTGACAAAGGCTTTAAGCGGGTAGCCCTGCCCCGGAACGGGTGCCCGGAAAGGAAGCCTGTTGTGCACAATGTGAATCTGATCCTTCACCCCAACCTCTTTTGTGATGCAGTGAATAGCGCCACCGGCGGGAATGGCAACATTTGAATTAATACCAACTATTCTGTAACCCGGAAGAGCTTCGCGATATATACGCAGTGCTGTGGTATCGTAACGCAATTCGTAAGTGGGGACGATAACTGTTTTGTTCACAAAAACAGAATTGGTATAGGTTCTGTAATCCCCGCCCTGATTTGGGTATCTGTTCGAAGCGTCGGGCGGCATCAGTATCCTGACGAATTTATAAGGTCTGCCAAATGCGTTCAGAAAATTGTTTTGAATATATTGCAGGTTAAGTTCAATTTGGGGTCCGTCTGCCACTCCTAGCGGATACTCGCCGACTAAAATGGTTTCTTCATCCAGTAGCTTCATGTGCATATCGATGTGGTGAATACCGTCGTAAGGCAACACATCCATTTTTATGTATCTGTTAATTCCCATGTAAGCGTCAACCATTGCGTTTATTTGTGCTTCGGTTTTGCCCGGGTTTTCGGTTAAAATCAGCTTGGAAGAAAACCCGGTTCCCATCCCGTCGTTCATAAAGTTTCCGCCGGTTGCAACGAAGCGGTTCGGTTCCGAAGTCATTTCGTGAAGCACGGCGCCGTACCGGTTAGCAAAAAACTGCGGCGTAACATCGTCGTTCGGGCGCGGACGGTTGTAAACCCAATCGATAAGCAGCAACGAGTCAACTCCCCCGCCGTAAACTGTCCATGGCCCGTAATCCCTGACCCAAACCGAGTTGAAAGAAGTAATCAAAAAGTTGAGGTTATTAAGTGGCACACCACCTTGCGTCAGGTAGTTCTTCACCGTGTTCGAGTCGCTGCAAATAATGTAAACGGGCACTTCATCCTGAGCGTATCGTACAATGTCTCTTAGTATTGCGGTGTAAGAGGTCCAGGTGATAATCAATGCACCGAGCGGCTCCCACTCCGCCATAGTTCTTACGGGGAAGTCCGGAGGTGTCGGCACGCCTTCAGTAGAGGAGGGGAATATGTAGCCTTTCATCGCCTGTTCTTCCGCCGGGGTCAATCCCTTTGGAAGGTCTTGTGCCAACGGGCGAAAAACCAATAAAACAAGGAGAAAAAGGATAAGTTTTTTCAAGTTAGTTACTCCGAATAATAAATACTTCAAGTTGTTGTTTTCTTTCGTTGTTGTCAGGTGAACATATTTTACGGCATCCCGGTGCGGGAAATTTTCCACGCCTGCCTGCCTGCTTGTATAGTAATTTTCCAATTTTCTTGCCTGCACTACAATTTTCTAATTCTCCTGCCTGCACAGCCATTTCCCATGTTTGTCTGCCTGCTTGAATAGTAATTTTCCAATTTTCTTGCCCGCCTGCACAGCCATTTCCCATGCCTGTCTGCAATTTAGACAATAAAAAACCGAAGCATCCCTAAAAAATCAGTTTCAGGATGGAAAAATCATCCGGCAGGGTTTCATCCCGGTTCAGCACCTGAATGTGGTCGTAAAGGGCGCCAAGTTCTGAGCTTTCGTCATCTTTTTTAAGTTTCAGAAAGTCGCGCATCTCTTCCAAAGTCCACATCACGCCGGGAGAAATCTCCACTTCATACACGCCGTCGGAAAAGACATACAAAGCAGCACCATCGGGCACGGCAACCCTCGCTGATTTATACGGGAACTTCGGCAGGTGCCCCACAATCAGATTTTTGGTAATAAGTTCTTTAATTTCCCCTTCAGGTTCAAAAAGCAATGCGGGCGGGTGCCCGGCACTTCCATAGACTAATTCACGGGTTTCTTTGTTAAAAACGCCGTACCATATCGTGAAATAGAGGTTATTTTGTTTTTCCATCACAAAGGTTTCGTTAAGCGTGGTTAGCACCGAAACAGGGTCGCGGAAATCGGTGTTTGGAAGTGTCTGGCTCCGCAGTACATTCAGCGCAGAAACCGAAAGAAGTGCGGGCCCCACACCGTGGTCGCACACATCTAAGAGGTAAACCGCAAAATGATCTTTATCTATCCAGTGGTAACCGAAAGAGTCTCCGCCAAGATCAGCGGAGGGAACAAATTTCCAGCTTGAGTGCACCACGCCCTCTTTCAGCGGGGCGGGCAGCAGTGAAATAACATATTCGGCAGCGCGGTTAAGCTCGCGGGCAAGTGCTTCCTTGCTTTCAAGAAGCGCTTGATACATCTCATTTCGCTCCATTAGCGCAATGTAACCGTTAGAGTGGTGCCTGATCCTCGCAATCAGCTCGATCTTATCGGGCAGTTTCACTAAGTAATCGTTTGCACCCGTCTCGAAGGCGTTGGCTTTTGTGATAGCTTCTTCTTTTGAAGAAAGCACAATCACGGGCACATCCTTCAGCCTTGGATGCCCCCTGAAGAATTTAACGAGCGTTAACCCGTCGATCTCAGGCATAACAAGGTCCTGTAGAATAACAGTAGGCTCAATTTCTTCAGCAACGGTCAAAGCCATCATTGGTTCCTGGCAGAAGTGAAATTCGATATCTTTCTCCTCAGCGAGCATCATAGAAACCGCACTGCCGACAATCTGTTGGTCATCGACTAACAGTACTTTGATTTTAAATTTTGTGAGTCCTTTAGCAGCTTGATACATTACTGTTCCTTTGTTCCTTTTTTCCATAGAGGATGTTCAACGCTGTGGCGATCTCCTCCGGGTTAAGAATTTTAGTTGCGGCATTAAGTTCAATTGCAGCTTTCGGCATCCCGAAAACAATTGAAGAGGCTTCATCCTGAACATAAGTGAGCCAGCCGAGTTTTTTCAGTTCTAACAGCCCCTCGGCACCGTCTCTTCCCATTCCTGTGAGCAAAACGGCGGTATCTGCGCCAATTCTGTTTTCACCAATCGACCTGAAAAAGGTATCGACAGAGGGGCGGTAGGGGTAATCTTTTGGTTCAACAACATACTTAAATCTTCCGGAACGATCGAGAACCAAGTGGTCGTTTGTGCCGGCTAAGTAAATTTTTCCCGCTTTCGGAAACTCATCCTGCACCGCAATCGATACAGGAAGTGGTGTGTGTTTTCCGAGCCATATCGCAAGTTCTTCGGCAAATTTTTCATCCACATGCTGAATTATCACTACCGCAGCGATCAGGTCTTTCGAAAGTTTTGAAAGAATTGTCGCCAGCGCTTTCGGTCCACCGGTTGAAGAACCTATTGCAATAAGCGGGGTATCGCTCCACACAATTTTTTTGGGGATGGTTACGGGCGCAGCTTTCCCTTTAATCAACCGCTTAAGCGAGTTAATTTTTGTAACCAACTCAGAAGCCCCCTTTGCATTCCCTGAAAAATCGAAAACGGGTGTAGCCACAGCGTCCAAAGCACCGTGCCCCATCGCTTCAAACACTTTGGCTGAATTTCCCGCAACCGAAGCGGTTACCACCAATATGGCGCAGGGGTTTTTCTTCATTATTTCCGCAGTTGCCTGAACCCCATCCATCACCGGCATTATCAAATCCATAAGTATAAGGTCGGGGGTGTCTTTTGCTGTAAGCTCCACGGCTTGTTTGCCGTCGGTAGCCACCCACGCAATCTCAAGCCCTTCAACCGAAAGCACCACGCGCCTAACGGCTTCAACCGCAAGCGAAAGGTCGTTTACTATCCCTATTCTCATTCCGCCTCGCCAATCAGATCAATCACTGCATTAACCAGACTTTCGTCGTGGAACGAGCTTTTAGTGAGGTAATAGTTAGCGCCGGCGTTCAAACCGCGCAGGCGGTCTTCTTCACGGTCTTTGTAAGAAACAATCATCACGGGGATATCTTTTAAACCTGGGTCAGATTTTATCTTTTCAACCAACTGGATGCCGTTCATTCTCGGCATATCCACATCGGTGATAACCAAATCGAACTGCTCTCGGCTCAGAGCGTTAAACCCGTCAACCCCGTCGATTGCGGTAACCACTTCATAGCCGTTGTTTTCAAGAAGTTTTCTTTCAACTTCCCGGACGGTCAGCGAGTCGTCAACCACGAGAATGGTCTTTTTCTTTCCGCCGGCGGCTTCTCCGACGGAAACTTTATCCGGCTTCGTTCCGTGCACATATTTATCTATAGAGCGGACGAGGTCGTCGGGGTCGAGTATCAGCGCAACAGATCCTTCTTCCAGAATTGCTGCGGCAGAAATGTTCGGGAGTTTCCCAAGTTTGGCGTCTATTGCGGTAACCACCAAATCCCGCTCTCCCAGAAAAGCGTCCACGGCAATTGCATATTTCGTGGTTCTGTCCCCGATAACGGCAAGGTTAATAAACTCGCTTTGTTCACCCTCACCGGGCAGGTTCATCAGCCGTGCAAAATCTATAATTCCTATGTTCTCCCCTTCGGCTTCAAGGTATTGACGGTCTTCAACCGAATGAATCTCTTCGGGCTTTATACAGAAAAGCGTTTCAACCCGGGATATTGGCAGAGCATAAAGCTCCCGGTTCACTTTCAGCAACAAAGCTCTTATAACGGAAAGGGTTACGGGCAACTGAAGCGTGAACCTGCTCCCCGAGCCCGGCTCGGAATCAATCTTTGCCTTCCCGCCAACCTGGTGAATAAGCGACATAACAATATCCAACCCGACACCTCTGCCCGAAAGCTTTGTTACATCACCTTTTGTTGTGAAGCCCGGCAGGAAAAGGAAATCCAGAAGTTCAGATTTGCTCAGGCTTTCAGCCATATCGGCGGTAACATATCCTTTTTCAACAACTTTTTTCTTAATCTGCGCTGTGTCTATTCCGCGCCCGTCGTCAGAAACCATAATCGTAAGGAACCCCGCCCTGTGCCCCGCCTCAAAGGTTATTTTTCCTGTTTCAGGTTTACCGGCGGCAATTCGTTCTTCGGGGGTTTCGATGCCGTGATCGACGGAGTTTGAAATCAGGTGCGAAAGCGGCGCTTCTATTTTATCGAGAATATCGCGGTCGATCATCGTATCGTCGCCGGTAATTTCCAGTTTAATCTTTTTGCCCGAGTCTTTCGAAAGCTCTCTTACCATTCTTGGTATGCCGTGCAGCCCGTCGGCAATCGGGCGCATTTTAGATTCAACCACCCGGTTGCCGAGCGATTCCGAAAGTCTCTCGATGTTTCTTGAGAATCCGTCAAATTTATCAATCATAATATTCAGGCTCCACTCCAAGTGCTCGATAGCCTCCCTCAGCGCTTCCATTTCGCCGGTCAGCGGAAGTGCGGCGTCAACGGAATCAACGGCAATTTCAAGTTTCGATTCAGCGCGCGCAATCTCCCGAAGTGTCTGTTTTGCAGCTAAAAGATAGCCTCTGAAAGGTTTTGTGAACTTAGCCTGAATTTTAATTTCACCCGTTAATCCCAGAAGCCTGTTCAGGTTATCGGCAAGCACCCTGACGAACAAGGCGTCTTCTTTTTTCTCAGTCCGTTGCGGCTGTGCCGTTTGGGCGGTAGTAGAAGAGGTTGAGGTTGCTCCCGCATCATTTGCGCCGCCGCCACCGGTTCCGTCTGTTGGTGCACCGCCCACCCCTCCTGATGAGCCGACTGCTCCTTTTTTTTCACCGGGGCTTTCCACCGTGTTGGCAACAGTTGTGTCGCCCTCTTTCCCTCCCGCCACATCGCCTGTTTTAGCAGCACCGGTGTCGCCCTCTTTTCCACCCGCCACTTCACCCGTTTTAGCACGCTGAAGCATGTCGGTAAGCTCGGTTACTTCTCCCAGATTCTCTTCCAACCAGGGAATTATCTCATCAACAGGCAATGCCGCAATCACCTTGAACAGGTCGTTCCCCCGCAGCAGGATATCTATATGGTCGGCGGTTAGTTTTACCTCACCCTTAATCGCTAAGCTGAGAATATCTTCCATAGCGTGCGCCAAGCCAACTGCATTGTTTATCCCGACGATCCGTGCGGCACCCTTAATCGAGTGTGCAGAGCGCATCAAAGGCTCAAGTTTCTCGTTGGAGGTTTCTCCCTCGGCTTCAATCAATCCTTTTTCAAGCACTTTCGTGTGCGAATCTAACTCGATCTTAAAGAGATCAATTAAAACGGGGTCGTAGCTAAGTTTCGGCTTTGCCTCCTGTTTTGGCGGCTCGGGCGGGGGTGCGGCAGCGGCGGTTATCTCCGCAAATTTTTCGGAAAGGTCTTTTATCAGCTCACTGTTCGCAGCGGCAACATTGGGAATTTCACCGGCGTCAACAGCCGCCATCTCACTCATAAGCTCAGCAGCGGCGGAAAAGAAGTTCTGCTCCAATTCACCCAGGCCTTTGCCGCTTTCATTTAAAGTGGCAAGAAACGAATCCATCGTTTTGCATAAATTAACAACCGGTTCAATCGAAACAACTTTAGCGGCAGCTTTAATATTGTTGCAAACGGTTAATAAACTTTTAACATCACCGCCGGCGGGCGCCGAAAGTGAAGCCTCTAAAACCGGGAGGTTCTCGTTTATTACATTTTTGAAAATTTCGTATAAAGCCGCTGTCTTCATCGCTTTTAATGCTGTAGCTATTGAAATTTAAGAGTTGATCTGAACGACTCGCACACCCGGTGCTCGTCCAAAAGTGCAACGGATTTATCGTTCAGATGAAAAATCCCCTGCGAGAAGATTTCATCGGCTTTTTTTGCCGTTGCCGGAAGTTCCGTCATCGAGTCGGAAGATATTTTAGTAACGCCCACCACTTCATCCACTTCGAACACTAACTTTTCGTTGGCTCCTTTAACCGCGATCATCCTTTTGTAAACTGCGTAGTCCTCGTTTTCTTCAACCGTTTCGCGCCCGTTGCGGGATATACCAAGCAGGTTTTCCAAACTGTAGCACAGCAGCAGCTCGCCATCGAGATTTACCAACCCCCGGAATGTGCGGTTAGTACGGAAAGGTACAAAATGCACCGGTTTAACAGCCACCGCAACCACGATAGCGTCGGTAAGAACGGCGAGCAGTTCGTCGCCCAGTCTGAAAATAGTAACCGAAAGATTGCCTTTTTCAATCGTCTCTTTCCGGCGTGTGATATCGAGAGTCCACGAATTAATAAACTCGGGCGGCACCTCTCTTTCAAAGAACTCTTTAGCGGCGTTGGTGTAAACGGGGCAATACTTACAGTGGAGGTATTCGTTCAGTGATTCGCACGATTTGTCGCCGAAGACACCGATTTCGTTCCAACATTTATTTTTAATTTTAGCCATTGTTATTCCTGTTTCCACTTCTTCTTAGGCGGTCTGTGTAAATTCGCGCTTTCATAGTGTCGCCTCTTTTTTCATAAAGGAGGCTAATGTGCGCTAACGCCTCAAGGTTATCCGGTTCAAGATACAGTACTTTTAAAAAACTGCTTTCTGCTTCTTCAATCAAACCCGTTGCGTTGTAAATCACGCCGAGCAGGCAAAGCAGTTCACGGTCTGCCGGGTTCTTAAGAAGCAGCAATTCGCACTGTTTTCGTGCGGTTTCAAACTTTCCCCGGTCAGCCAACCGCCTTACGGTTTCAATCTCTGCGGAAATATTCATTCCGGGCGTTGCGCCGTTTAGGGGGGCAGAAGTGTTGCCGCGGTTTAAGGGAGCGGAAGTGTTGCCGCTGTTGTTTATTGCCGGAGTTTCACCCTGTTTCCCGTTCGAGGCGGTTATTCCCGTGTGCCTTTTAGCCGTTACTTCTGAAGCGTTGCGCTTTGTACCAATAACCGCGGAATGCCTTTCCGGCGGCATTTCAGTTGAGCTTCTTTTCCCCGCAATTTCGGCATTGCTTCTTCTTGGGGGAATATTAACCAAGTTTCTTTTCCCCTTAATCTCTGCGGAACCTTTTCTGGGCGGAATTTCGACAGAATTTCTCTTCGCCCGCCCCTCAGAGTTATAAAGCACAAAAGTTTTGGTTTTCGTATCAGGAACAAAACCCGCAGCCGAAAAGAACATAACTTCTGTGTGCCCTGCAAAAAGGAGCCCGTTGCTCTTCAAAAGCCGCTTTATGTTTGCAACGGCAACATCCCGTCCCGCGGCATCAAGATAAATAACCAAATTTCTGCAGAAAATTATGTCGTATTTCGGTACACCCGCCGGGAAAGCAGGATCAATAATATTTCCGTTCCTGAAGTTAACCATCTCTTTTATTTTACTGTGCAGCGCAAAAACCCCGTCGTCCTCAGTGAAATATCTGTTTTTAATTAAACTGTCGTTCCCTCTGAAAGCGCTTTTTCCGTAAACCCCTTTCTTAGCCTTTTCCAAGGCTCTTTCGCTTATGTCAACGGCGTCGATTTCCACCTTTTGCGGCAGAAAGTTAATATCTCTCATCGAAATGGCAATCGAATAAGCCTCTTCGCCCGTTGAACAAGGGATGGAAAGTATCCTCAGTGACTGCGACACCGGGGTCATAAACCTTGATAACACCTCTTCTTTCAGAAAAAGAAACGGATGCACATCCCTGAAAAACCATGTTTCGGGCACGACTATCATCTCAATAAAAGTATCTAATTCGCGAAAATCGCTCCGAATCAGCTTAAGGAACTCACTCACATCGGTTAGCCCGATCTTACTCATCCGCCGCTTTGCGGCTAATTCAATGCTTTTGTAGCCGATGCTCGTGGGGTCAAGCCCTATCCTCTCGGCAAGAAGCCCGGTAATTCCGGCGAGTTCTGTCTCAACTTCAGTCATGCACAGCGCCCAAAACCGGGGGTTTCAATTTCAAAAATTCTTATAAGTCTAAACGGACGCATAAACGAACGCATAAACGAACGCATAAACGGATGCATAAACGGACGCATAAACAAAAACCTAAATAAAAACATAAACAAAAGCATAATCATAAATCTGTCAAAAAACGGAAGCACAGGCACTCAATCTTCCTTAACATCCCTGAAAAGGCTTTCTCTCACAAATGGGGGAATAAGCTCTTTCACTGTAATCAACTGCACAACCCCCGATTTCAGGTTAATCAACCGCCCGAGGTAGCGTGTTTCTTCGGTTATCAAGCCGGGGTCTTGCAACTCATCATCACGAATTCTTATAATATCCATCACTTTTTCGCCGAGCAAACCAAGTTGGTGAATCTCACCGTCGGTCTCATACTTAACCACAATTATCCGGGTGCTTAGGTACATCTTCGTCTGAAAGCTCATCATAAGGTCTTTCAAATCTAACACGGGCACTATTTCACCCCTGTAGTTGAACCTTCCGGCAAAATACGAAGGCGCCTTTGGGAATGTTGTAAAGTTAACCAACGGCACCACTTCAATTATTTCGTTTGCGTCGATAGCATACCGGTTTTCACCGACCTCGAAAGTTAGGCAGAGCACCTGAGTCAGCCTCCAAACCTGAACTTTGCGAGTATCTCGCGCAGCGAACCAACGGCACCTTCAAGGTTCTCGGTTATTTCGCTAAATTCAGAGATAGATTCCCGTGTGTGAAGCGCCACATCGTTCAGCTCGCTCATTGCGTCGCTTATCTGTGCGGCACCGTCGGTCTGAATCTTCATTTTTGTGCTCACTTCCTCAAAACTTGGGAGCACCCCTTTAGTATATTCAATAATTTCGTTGATGTTATCGGCAATCCCGGAAATCCGGCTGACGCTCGATCGTGTTGTTCCGGCGTAAACCTCCACACCAATAACATCCGCTTTAACCGCCTGCTGCATCTCGCGGATGGTCTCTTCAATTTCTAAGGCTGCCATCGCTGTTTCTTCGGCAAGCCGTTTAATTTCCGCTGAAACCACCGAGAAACCCGCCCCGTACTCGCCGGCTTTTTCCGCCTCGATCGAAGCGTTAAGCGAAAGAAGATTGGTTTGTGTGGCAATTTTAGTTATTGTTGTAATAACATTGGTGATGTTCGAGGTCTTTTTGTAAAGTTCGGAAAGTTTTTCCGCAATTTCTTTAGAACCTTGTTCCAAGGAAGCCATCGAAAGGTTAATTTCGGTTAACCCTGAAGCGCCTTTATCGGCTAATTGAAGCGTTCTGCCCGATTTTTCGGCTACATCTTCAACAGTTTCCGAGAGCTGAATCGAGCTGCTGTAAATCTCCTTTCCGGTTGCTTTCACTTCCGCAGTCGAAGCCGCCTGCTGGTTAATGGCAGCGTTTAACGCCTGAACCGAAGCTGAAATTTGCGTTACGGACGAAGTAACGGCTATTCCGGCACGCCCGACTTGACGCAGTATTATTTCAAGATTATCAATTGTACCGTGTATTGCCCTGAAAAGCTTCCAGATTTCGTCTTTCTCTTTCTTTGCACCTATCGGGGAAACCAAAAACCGCTCGGCAAGTGCAAAAACTTTCTCTTTAGCCGATTGGATGTCCCCCTCTGAAAGGTCGCGTGCTATCTCGGCAACGCCATTTACCGGGGTTATCATTCCTTTTGCAGTGAAGTATATCATCACCATTGCTAATAAAAATGCCCCGACAGAAATTATGAACCGGAAGAATATTCTGTAATAAGTGTAATTGTAGTTAATGTGAACCACTTTTTCAAGTTCATTCAACGCGGCACGGTTGAAATCCAGACTTTCATCCAACTTTTCGGTGGTTAAACCGGTCAGTTCTTCGGTTCCATAAGTGCTGTTGTTCCGGATGATATTCTCGTAAATTTCAAGAATTGAAATCACATCGGAGCGGTAGTGCTCCAGCATCGGGGAAAGCACCCCGTCAATCGAAGGGAGGCGCCCGTTATACTCAGGGTCAAGGTCTATTGCGCTTCTTACTGCCGAAGGTATCTCGTCGGTTATGAGGTTGCGCATTGTTCGTGTCAGATAGATAATCTCGGCGAGCCGCTCGTTGTTGAAAAGGGAATCCTGTGCATCTTCAATAGCAACAATAAACGCCCGCCCGATAAGATCGTGCATCCTGGGCATAAGGTGTATCGAAAGATAGATCAGGTGGTATGCATCACCGGAGGGGTCAAGCGTAAGCCTTGCGTTCACGGTAACCAACCGCATGAACTTCCCGAGGTTATCTTCTAACTTATTGTAAGCGGTCAGAAGGTCCCCGGGCGAGAGTCTTTTGCTTTCAGAGAGTAATTTTTCCCATTGCGCCATCAGCGAAGGAGGCGAAAGATAGTAGTCTTCACCCAGATTCATCGTTTCATTATCAACCCCGATATTTTTTCCTTCGGTGTTGTTGATTTTAATCAGTTGGTCAAGCTCATCTTTAATTTGTGAGTTAAGTGCAGCAATTTTCGTCTGATAATCCACCCCCGAACTTATTGTGGCGAACGAGTAAGCCTTATGTTCCATCAGGTGCACCTGCAGCGATGTTAAGGGGATGAATATCTTTATACCCGTCTTTTCTTTGTCAACAAAATCTATCGAGTCAAACAGGTTAAACAGGTTAAGAACCAAAATGATCGTCAGGGGCAACCCCAGTAAAACACCGATCATCGTCAGTTTTGTGAGTACTGTATAACGCCGGAGCAGAATGTTAAACCGTAGCGTCAGCTTTCTTAACATGGCTATTTATACCTTGAATTTTTGTATTTCTTCGTTCAGTGCGTTAACCGCATTGTTGAGCTGCCCTGTGGCTGACCGGAACTCCTGCAGCGAGTCTTTCGTTTGTTCAGCCGCTACGGAAAGTTGTTGCATCGCCTCATTAATCTGCCCTGCGCCTGCAGTCTGGCGCCTCATTCCGTCGTTCATTTCATCGAAGTGTGGCGCAAGCTCGTTCACGCTGTTGATAACATCGTTCAGCCTTTCCGAAATGTTGGAAACGGTAATGCTGTCCATCCGCACTTCTTCGGAAAATTTATCCATTTCCATCACCCCTGCCGAAACAGAAGAGAGCATCTCCTTTACCATGTGTTCAATATCGTGCGTTGCCACGGCGGTTTGGTCGGCAAGCCGGCTTATTTCGCGTGCCACTACGGAGAAGCCCTTTCCGAACTCGCCTGCTTTTTCAGCTTCTATTGCAGCATTCAGCGAAAGCAGGTTGGTTTGGTCGGATATCTTGTTAATTGTAACCACAACGGTGGAAATTTTATCAGCCCGCGAGTTAATGACGGAAAGTTTAGCGGAAATAGATTTCGTGGCGTCTATCAGCCGGTGAATAGCTTCTTCAAGAGTGCGGAGGTCACCGCGGCCCTCTTCAGCGGTTTTTGATGCGTGCGCAATCGAACCGCCGATGCTCTCTTCCATCGTTTCAAGCAGGGTGTTGGAAGTCTGAAGGATTTCCTGAGTTGTAGCCGTAACTTCTTTAATAGATGCCGCCTGCTCGGCAACCGTTGCTTCCAGCTCCCGCGCCGAAGCGGTTATCCTGTTCACCGAAGAATTAACCTGAAACCCTGAAGACCCTACTTGGCTGATGAGTGAAAAAAGATTTGCCGCCATCCTTTTTACGGAAGAAACAAGGAGGTGCGACTCGTCATTATCCTCAATTTTCAAAAATTTAGCTGCAATTTTCAGGTTGGTCTGTTTTTCTTCATATTTAGTAATCTCTTCGTTCCCTTTTTTCAGGTCGCCGTTGGCAATTTTTTCCACGCCGCCAATCAGCCCTGTTATCGGGTCGGTTATTTTGTTGCTGAAATACCACGCGGCAATAACCGTTAAGGCAACAATTCCGAAAGCCAGCAGCAGCATGTTCCGTGTAAACGACGAGCTTACAGAATCAATTGTAGTTTTTGCTTCGTAGTACTCATCCTCGTAGGTAGAGGCAACAATAACCCAGTCCCAGTCGGGAAAATAATAAGCCACGGCAATTTTCCGGCGGGCTTCCTTGTCGCTCCCCGGTTCAATCCATGGGAAAGTGTGAAATGTCGGCTCGCCGGTTTTAACGGCGTCGGTAACCAATTTTTGCAGATAATAGCCGCCGTTAGCGTCTTTTTCAAACCATGCGCTTTCCCCCTCTTTTTTGCCGTCGTGTGTAATTATGTAGCGCCCTTTCCTGTCGCCCGTTGCCCCAAAAATTGTAACCACACCTGTTTCCCCGACGGTAACCGACTGTATGTTTTTCCGCAAGGAAGGCACTGCTTCAATCAGCTCGCCGACAACAAACATCCCGACAACCTGCCCCTTGGGGTCAACTATTGGGTCATACGAAGTTATAAACCATGATCCGGCCGCCCACGCCATTCCCTTATAGGGGTTGCCGCTTAGCACAGCTTCAACAATCGGGTCGCGCGTACCGTCCGGGCGGGTAGAAGGAATAAAAGTGCCGATCGCTCTCGCGCCGCCGGCGTTGGAAACGGTTGTTGCCACTCGCACCATATCCCCTTTTTCATCCATTCGTTGAAAAATACTGCAGACCACCCCCATCAGCGACTTAATATCGTCAACCACGGGCACTTTAGTTTCAAAACTTGTCGTTTGCCCCAGCCACTTGTCGCCAACCATAAGCCGCGGCAATTCAACTTTAGTCGATTTTTTGCTGAACTGGTCAACCGCCGTCCACTCCGCTTTATCATTAGCGAACCTGAACCCGCCGTCTTTCCCGACTATTTGCCATGCAACTTTCAGCGCCCGGTCCACTTTTTCCTGGATCAGATCGTTGGAAGTGGTGCACAGAGAGTGCATGTCGTCCACTATCTGCTTTAGGGCGTCTCTTCCGAGTGTATCAAGCTCGGCTTCGGTAGCCGCAGAAAGGTTTGCCTGTAGCCCGAGCATCCCAATTTGGGTTACTATTACGGGCACCAATGCCGCGAAAAGCACAAGAATTATAACCTTGCGCCTTAGAGTAAGCTTCACTGCTTCGCTCCTGTTGTTTTAATTATCAATATCCCGCGTAAATCAGACATCTAAAATGTTAAATTAATGAAACATATACAAGGGTTATAAGAGGTTAATTCATTATTTTTTGGCACTAACTTAAAATTTTTATCAAACTTTGGCGAATTTTTGTAATTTAAAGTTAAATCCTGCTAAAATTAAACCAAATCAGCTTTGAAAATTACCGTAAAAAATTAACACAGATTTTAAGTATTTATAAAAAATATAAGAAGAAAAACCCCCGCAATGTCCCAAACCCCGTTAATGGCGCAATATTATAAGATTAAAAAGGAGAACCCTGATACGGTTCTGCTTTTCCGGATGGGGGATTTCTACGAGACTTTTGAAGAAGACGCAAAAATAGCGGCTAAGGTGCTCGGCATTACTTTAACCAAACGGGCAAACGGCGCAGCGGGCGAGGTACCGCTCGCAGGTTTCCCCCACCATGCCGTTGAAAGTTACCTGCCGAAGCTCGTGCGTGCCGGCTACCGGGTTGCCATCTGCGAGCAGTTAGAAGACCCCAAAAGCGCTAAGGGTATTGTTAAACGCGGCGTGATCGAAGTGGTTACTCCGGGGGTTGTCTTCTCCGATGGTGTGTTGGACCATAAGCGAAACAACTACCTTATGGCGGTTTTCATTTCTGCTCCCGTTGCAGGTGTGGCGTTTTGCGACATTTCAACGGGCGATTTCTTCCTTTTCGACGCCGATCTTGCGACACTTCACGACCGCATCAGCATGATTGCTCCATCAGAAGTGCTGGCGCCCGGCAAACAACGCGGTGAGGTGCAGGCTTTGCTTGACAAAGCGGGGTGCGACGCACGGATTACGAAAACAGAAGACTGGATTTTCAACCGGGAGTACGCAAAAGAAACACTGCTGAAACACTTCGGAACAGTGAACCTGAAGGGCTTCGGCGCTGAAAATCTGGAACCCGCCGTGCAGGCCGCAGGCGCTGTGATTCACTACCTGACCGAAACGCAAAAAGCGCAGCTTACCCACCTGAATAAGATGCAGGTGTTCAACGCTTCAGGGTATATGGTGCTCGATCAGGCGACAAAACGGAACCTTGAAATTACTTCCTCTATGACCGACGGAGGCAGGGAAGGAACTCTGTTCGCCGTCCTCGATAAAACCGAAACCCCAATGGGCGGACGACTGCTGAAACAGTGGATTTCGGCGCCGCTTACCTCTTTGGAACCCGTGCGGCAAAGGCAAAACGCCGTGGAAGTGCTCTTCAGCAATAAAAAAATGAGGGAAAAACTTAAGAAATCCCTCTCAGGTGTCGGCGACCTCGAAAGGCTTATTTCCCGAATCTGCACCGGAAGAGCTACGCCGAGGGAATTAGTTGCGCTGAAATACTCGCTGATGGAAGTGCCGGAGTTGGTGAAAATTCTCGCGGAAGCCGATAACCCCGTGATGGCTACACTTCGGTCATCACTTACACCGTTGGGAGAGCTTACGACCAAACTCGCAGGGGCAATTTCCGATAACCCGCCCGCTGCGCTCGCCGAGGGGAATGTAATAAGACGGGGTTACAGCATCGAACTGGATGAATTGCGAGAACTTCTCTACTCCGGGCAGGACTGGATCGCAGATTTCCAAAGGACAGAGCGCGAAAGAACCGGCATTTCTTCCCTTAAAGTCAGTTTTAACAAAGTTTTCGGCTACTATATCGAAATCAGCAACGCTCACAAAGAGAAGGTGCCGCCCGAATATATCCGGAAACAAACTCTCGTGAACGCCGAAAGATATATTACGCCCGACCTGAAAGTTTATGAAGAAAAGGTGCTGCACGCAGAGGAAAATACCCGTGCGCTTGAAGCGGAACTTTTTAACGATGTGAGGATTTTTACCGCCTCTTACACCGAACAGGTGCAGAATAACGCCAAACTTATAGCAATGATCGATTGCCTTAACTCGTTTGCAGAAGCCGCCGTTGAGTATAACTATGTGAAACCTATAGTTAACGATTCCGGCAGAATTGAAATCAAAGGCTCGCGCCACCCGGTGGTTGAAAGGATTTTGCCCCCCGGCGAGAAATTCACACCAAACGACTATTCGATGGATCGGGAAGGCAGCCGGATTATAATTCTCACGGGCCCCAACATGGCGGGTAAGTCCGTTTATTTAAGGCAGTTAGGTCTGCTTGTGTTGCTTGCGCAAACGGGATCATTTATCCCCGCAGTCAGTGCTGAAATTGGGATGATCGACAGGATTTTCACCCGCGTTGGGGCGAGCGATAACATTACGGCGGGCGAATCCACCTTCTTGGTCGAAATGCAGGAAGCGGCAAATATTCTCAACAACGCTACTGAAAAAAGCCTGATTTTGCTCGATGAAATCGGAAGGGGCACGAGCACTTTCGACGGGCTTTCGATTGCGTGGGCTATTACGGAGTTTCTGCACGAAAACCCCCGCCGCGCCGCTAAAACTTTGTTCGCTACACACTACCACGAGCTGAATGAAATGGCGGAAATCTTCAGCGGTATTAAAAACTACCGCGTGCAGGTCAGGGAGTTTGACAATAAAGTTATTTTTCTCCATAAGGTTTCACCCGGAAGTGCCGATCACTCCTACGGCATCCAGGTTGCGATGATGGCAGGGCTGCCCCCGGAGGTTACCGCCCGCGCTAAAGAGATTTTAATTAACCTTGAAGGGAAAGAACTAACCCCGTACGAGGTGAAAAAAGCAAAAAAAGCGCAAAAAGAAAGCGAAGACCGGGGGTTTTATCAGCTCAGCCTGTTCGAGTTTACAGATGACGCACTCCGGAAAGAGATTGCGGATATCAAAGTGGAAGAGCTTACCCCCATGCAGGCGCTTAATAAGCTGGATGAACTGAAGAAGAAGCTTAAAGAATAAGGTTAAGTTGGAGGAACTTAAAAAGAAGTTGAAGGAGTAAATTTCTACCCTGCGATTTTCCCCGCTTTTATCCGGCGAATACTCTGCTTCTACCCTGCCTTTTTCACCACCCGGATGCCGAAAGTAACCGATCGGGTGTCAGGCGTTGCCGAAAACCTGTTCGAGTTTCTCCCCACGCTGCTTTCATAGTACCACGAGCCTCCCCTCAGCACACGGCTGCCCCCTTTTTCGGCGCCTTTTGGGTCAATCACTTCCGTTTGTTCGTAGGGACCGTAGATATCCCAGCACCACTCCCACAGGTTCCCCGACATATCAAACAGCCCCAGCTCGTTGGGTGCTTTCTGTTTTGAAGGGCGCGCCCTTCCTGCCGAGTTCTCTTTGAACCATCCAACGGTGAAGGGGTCGTTGCTTCCGGCAAAAAGCCATCCTTTGCTCAGGTTGCCGCCCCGCGCCGCGAACTCCCACTCTGCTTCCGTTGGCAGGCGGTACCCGTTTGCGCTGAAGTTGCATGTAACTTTCCGCCCTTTAATAATGTAGCACGGGTTCAGTTTATGTTTCAGGCTCAGCTTGTTGCAGAACTCTATTGCGTCGTACCAGCTTACATTGTTCACGGGAAGTGTCGGCTCTTTAATTAATGAAATGTTGCGCCCCATCACTTCGTCGTACACCCCCTGCGAAATCTCCGTGGTCGAGATGTAGAAACCGTAAACGGTCACATCGCGCAGCTCGGTTTCGTCGTCGTCGCAGTCAAGCGAGGGGTCGTAGCATCCCATCACAAACGAACCCCCTTCGATGAACACCAACTCCATCCCCTGCCCGGAAACCACCGTTGGGATGAGGAGGAAAACGGGAAGGAAAAAGAGAATTAATAAGGGGGTAACCGCCGGAAATTGGGCTTTTCTCCGGCGCAACTGCGGGGGTTTCATATATTCCGCTGCGCTGCCGGCGGTCGTTTCCGAAGCGGTTGTAAGCGTGCTTTCGGCAGTTTTTACTGCAAATATTCCGGCTGCAACACTTCTGATACTGTGCTCTCTCATTTCGGTTAAATTAAAACAACTTTCCATTCCGGAAATTTAGCGATAAATAAACGGAATACAAAGCCCGTTTTTCAAGTCTTTGCCTCCGGCTTTTTTCAGCGCCACATCCCGCATTGCCCGCAAGCCCCGTCATGCGCCACATCCCGCATTGCCCGCAAGCCCCGTCATGCGCCACATCCCGCATTGCCCGCAAGCCCAAATCAACGACTCTTTTCAAATCTTTGCAACTGATGGGCGCTTACCGTTGTTCCGTTTTTTATATTTGCGGTTGGCTATTTTGAAATTAATCATTAAAATTTATAAAATATTTTTTCGGAGATAACTGGATATTATGGATATTTCGAACCTTTCGATCAACACGATCAGAACCCTTGCCATTGACGCAGTTCAAAAAGCAAACTCGGGCCACCCCGGCGCACCGATGGGGCTGGCACCGCTTGGATATTTCCTCTTTCACGATGTTCTTAACTTCAACCCAAAAAACCCGAAGTGGCTGAACCGCGACCGTTTCGTCCTCTCAGGCGGGCACGGAAGCATGCTGCTTTACTCGCTTCTGCACCTTTCGGGGTACGATCTCTCTTTGGAAGATATTAAAAACTTCCGCCGGTGGGGCAGCAAAACCCCCGGGCACCCCGAACGCGGCGAAACTGACGGCGTCGAGGTTACCACCGGACCCCTCGGGCAGGGGTTTTCTAATGCCGTTGGGATGGCGCTCGCATTCGAGTTCATGGCGTTTAAATTCAACAAACCCGGCTTCAATATCTTCGACCACCGGGTTTATGCCATCTGTGGCGACGGTGACCTGATGGAAGGGATCTCGCACGAAGCTGCCTCGTTTGCCGGCAATAAAAAACTGAGCAGATTGGTGGTCTTCTACGACGATAACGGTATTTCGATCGACGGCAGCACTTCTCTTGCTTTCACGGACGATACCGAAAAAAGGTTCCTTGCCTACGGGTGGAATGTCTATAAAGTATATGATGTAAACAACTTAGAAGACCTCAGGCTCGTCCTCCACGAGGTTAAATCTTCCGACCGCCCCTCGCTCGTTATCACTAAATCGCACATCGGTTTCGGCAGCCCGAACAAGCAGGATACAGCAAAAGTGCACGGCTCTCCGCTTGGCGATGAGGAAATTAAACTCACGAAACAAAACCTCGGTTGGCACTACACCGAACCCTTCACCGTGCCCGAAGAAGTGCGGGAACATTTCGCCTCGGCGGTGAATGAAAAAATTAAAATTTATGACGAATGGACTAAACTTTTCGCAGAATATTCCGAAAAATACCCCGAAGATGCCGCTTTTCTCAATAAGGTGATTAACGGCGAACCCCTTGGGAAGTTCACAACTGACGAATCCCTTTTCCCCGATCTTAACGAGAAACTTGCCTCAAGGGCGTCTTCTCAAAAAGTTATTAACACCCTCCCCGACGCTTTCCCGACACTTCTTGGCGGATCTGCGGACCTGACCGAATCGAACCTGACTGATTTCAAAGGGCTGCCCTGGTTTTCAGCGTCCGAAAGAGGCGGAAGAAACATCCACTACGGCGTAAGAGAGATTGGAATGGGCGGCGTGATGAACGGTATTGCCGCTTACGGCGGAGTCATTCCTTTCGGCGGTACTTTCCTCGTCTTTACCGATTATATGAGACCAACTATGCGCATGGCGGCAATGCAAAAACTCCATGTTATTTATGTGATTACGCACGACAGCATCGGGCTGGGCGAAGACGGACCCACACACCAGCCGATCGAGCAGCTGATGAGCCTCCGTTTAATCCCCGGGCTTACCGTTATCCGGCCCGCCGACAGCCACGAAACCGTGTACGCATGGAAAGCAGCGCTCGAAAATACATCCGGACCGACAACTTTGGTGCTTTCGCGCCAGGGCTTGCCCGTAATTACGGATAAATCAACCCCCGCCTCGGGCGTTCTGAGGGGGGCTTATACTGTCCGTGAATGCGCCGGCACACCCGATGTAATATTAATCGGAACAGGTTCCGAATTGTTGCTTGCCGTAAAAGCTGCCGGAAAACTGAGCGAATCGGGCAAAAAAGTGCGGGTAGTTTCGATGCCCTCTTGGGAACTGTTCGAAAAACAATCCGCAGAATACAAAGAGAGCATCCTGCCCGCGGAAGTGAAAAATCGTGTTGCAATCGAAGCCGGCGTCCCCTTAGGCTGGGAAAAATACACCGGAGATAACGGCACAGTAATCGGCATCAACAAATTTGGCGCCTCTGCACCCGCCGCTGTGATTTTCGAAAAATATGGCTTAACCGTTGAAGCTGTTGTAGCCGCCGCCGGCTGATGTTTGTTGGGGGGGGGGTGGATGAACGGCGGATTCGCACCACTCCCCCTGACTCATTGTAGGGCTGTTGGCTGAGGTTTTTACGAAAAGCACAGCTTGGTTGCTTGCGCCACCCCGCCGGCAATCGGGTAAGGTTGAAAAGGAGTGAGTTTTTACAATCTTAATTGCTTTTCAAAGAGTTTTTTATAAAGTAATTGAAAAAACACAAAACTTAATGTTTTATCAAAAGTGAGAACTAATAATGATTAACAGAGAATACAAATACATCCCCCCGGTTTTTTATCCTCCGGGAGAAACCCTGTCAGAAAGATTAGAAGAGTTAGGAATCTCCTCCGAAACTTTTGCTGCGCAAGTTAATCTGCCGGAAGAGGTAGTTATTTCTGTATTAAAAGGTGACGCTCCCATCACTCCCGAAATCGCGGAAAAATTAGAAAAAGCCCTTAAACTTCCTGCTTGTTTTTGGCTGAACATGCAAAAAGATTACGATGAATTTCAAAAGAAGAAAAATAATCAGTAAACTTTATAGCAAAGTACAAAACTGCTCCCTCCCTTCCGAATAAATCTAACCTAACCCTCTAATCAGAAAGAAGGGATCTTTAATAATAATTTACCGGGAATCACAAACTTCCGGAAGGGAGTCCCGAAATAGTAAATCAAGAGAAAACACAAAGTTCAAATATAAAGAAGAATAAAAAGTTTGTGGGAAAGCACAAACTTAAAAACAAAAAAAGGGAAAAAAATTTGTGGGAAAGCACAAACTTCTGAATGGCGATCCCGAAGTAGTAATTATCAGCGAAGGCAGCAAGTTCGGAATGGGATCCCGAAAAAATTCAAATTAAGGGCAGGGGGTTCGGGACGGGTTCCCGAAAATTAGTTCAAAGGATAAGCAGCAAGTTCGGGATGGGATCCCGAAAAAATTCAAATTAAGGGCAGGAGATTCGGGACGGGTTCCCGAAAATTAGTTCAAAGGATAAGCAGCAAGTTCGGGATGGGATCGGCCTAAGGGAAAGTGCGAAAGAGATTTAGAAGGCTTGGAGCGTAAAAAGGGAAATCTGTCTGAGCGGAGCGAGTTATTTCCCTTTTAGCGTAGAGCCTGAGAAATCCGCACTTTCCCTTCAGCCGGCTCCCCCCTCTTTCCTTAGGCAAGGAAAGAGGGGGGATACAGGGGGGAGAAAGGTTGTGAAACACGCAGGTTCAAACCCGGCACCCCACTACATGGAAACAGCGAAAGGTTGTGAAAAAACGCACGCTCCGACAAAGCACTCCGTTTTAAAGAAAACGAAAGAGATTGCAAAAACCCACGCTCAAACCCGGCACCCCGCTACATGGAAACAGCGAAAGGTTATGAAAAAACCTTTTTTTATTACAAAATTTCCCTTAAATTTGCGGTTTCAAATTAATCAAATACAGGTAATCATAATGAACAAACATCTCACCAAGATCGCAGTGATCTTACTTCTACTCGCCCCGTTAATTCAGTCAAAAAATGCAGCACCTGCAGGAGCGCTAACAGGCGACGATCCCGCAGCGGCAACCCCGCAAACGGCACAGGCACAGAAAACGGGCGGACTGCACATCAGCATAACCGCGGGCGAAGCAGAGTGTATCCTCAGCCAAAACGGAAATGAGCATCTCCGGTGGCAGGGCACAAACCTCGTAACTCCGCTTCCGGAAGGCACTTACGAGCTTACCGTTACCGCAAATGGCTGCAAATCATATCGAACAAACATAACCGTAACGGCGAACGAGACGACACTTCACGAAGTTCAAATGGAGCCGTTTAACAATTCTCCGGAAATGGTGCTGGTTAAAGGCGGTTCGTTCAAAATGGGCTGCACTTCCGAACAGGCAGATGGCTGCGAGGCTAATGAAAAACCGGAACATAAGGTAACGGTGGACGATTTTTACATCGGGAAATATGAGGTAACCCAGGAATTGTGGGAAAGCATAATGGGCAGCAACCGCTCCGATTTTAAAGGCGCTAAACTTCCCGCTGATAATGTAACATGGATAGACGCCGTTGAATTTTGCAACAAACTAAGCGAAAAAGAAGGGCTCCAAAAAGTTTACGGCGGCACCGATTTCTACCTTAATGTTACATGCGATTTCACCGCAAACGGATACCGCCTTCCTACAGAAGCCGAGTGGGAATACGCCGCAAGGGGAGGTAGTCAGGCGAAAGGTCTTAAGTTCAGCGGAAGCAAAACACTGGATGAAGTCGGTTGGAACCGCGACAATTCCGACGAGAAAACTCACGAAGTCGGAAAGAAAAAACCGAACGAACTCGGGCTTTACGACATGAGCGGCAATGTGCACGAGTGGTGCTGGGACTGGTTCGGGGACTATTCCGCCGACGACCGGACAAACCCAACGGGCGCCTCGGCGGATAGATTCCATGTCCTTCGCGGCGGAAGCTGGATGAGCTATGCGCGCCAATGCCGGGTTTCGTACCGCGACCGTGAAAAACCGGATGACAGAAGCAGAACCGTCGGTTTCAGGCTCGCAAGAAACAAATAATTTTTTTCGTTTTAAGTTTTTAGATGAACGGGGGAAGTGTCGGCAGCAACCGCCCTCTCCTCCTCCTCTCCTGCCGGGGTTTATGCGCAAGGATTTGATAGTGTGTGTTATGGTTTCTTCGGAATTTGGATGGTTGGTTAAGGGTTGTGTTTTAGGTTTTGGCAATATATGTATTAAGGTATATGCCCGCTTAGGTTGGTTGGCTAAGTGTAAGGATTTGGCTGTTTAAGTGTTAATGTTCGTGCCCGCTTAAGATAGTGAGTTAAGAATTATGTTTTAGCAGTACGAGTGTTAATATTTATGCTCAATAAAGATGATGGGTTAAACATTAGGTTTGCGGTTCGTATGAACATGTTTATCCCCGGATAAAACCCCGGTAAAAGAATACTTTTTTGGGGCTTTATTTTTTTTCTGACTAAGTAAAAGGCAGAAGAAGGTAAAGCCCCTTTTTTTTGCGCATCAAGGAATTTTTGCCTGCAAAGCTAAAAACCAATAAAGCAAAAAAAGTCCCCGCAAAAGCACAAACTTCCAAACGACGATCACGAAATAGTAATTATCAGCGAAAACACGAAGTTAAAAACGAAAAAAGGCATATAAGTTTGTGGGAAAGCAGCAAGTTATTTCCCTTTTAGCGTAGAGCCTGAAAAATCCCCACTTTCCCTTCAGCCGGCTCCCCCCTCTTTCCTTAGGCAAGGAAAGAGGGGGGACACAGGGGGGAGAAAGGTTGTGAAAAAACGCAGGTTAAGACGAACCACCTTGTTACAAGGAAAAAGAACAAAACCTGCGAAAAATCAAATGGCTCTGAAGGGAAAACCCCGCAAGGAAAACAGAAGCAAAAAAGGGTATTTTTTCTTTCCCCTAAAACCTTTAACTTAGGGTAACAAAATAATATTAATAACAATCAGGAAATCATCATGAAAAGTCAGTTGTTTAAACTATTTGCCCTCTTAATAATTCTGATCACACCCATATTTTATGCGAAAAATTACGCAAACTCGGATAAGCTTTACAAAGAGAAGCTAACCGCAAAAAAGGAAAATAACACTTCCTTAAAATCAGATCAATTAATTAATCATTTATCAGATCTCCAAACAAACACGACATGTGAAAACCCAAAACAAGGTACCGGAAAACTGCAATTCACGGTCAACCCGGACGAGGCAGAATGTACACTTAGCCAAAATGGCGCTGAAAAATACAGATGGACAGGATTGAAAATTTTCAATGCGATTCCTGCCGGTATTTACGACTTGAAGGCAACATGTAAAGGTCGTAAACCTCACACAAAGAAAATCACAATTAAAGAAAACCAAACTACAATCACTGAAATAGAAATGGTTTACGGTGTGGAGATGGTATTTGTAAAGGGTGGCACCTTCACAATGGGCTTTACCTCGGAGCAAGTTGGTGTTTGTTATGATAGGGAAAAGCCGGCTCATCAGGTAACCTTGAGTGATTTTTACATTGCTAAATACGAGGTAACAGAGGGATTATGGAATAAGGTAATGAATGCTCAATTAAATTCAGAAGAACCACTGTATCCGGCAGAACCGAGTGATTGGGAAGAAATAATAAAATTTTGCAATAAATTAAGTGCTTTGGAAGGGTTACAAAGAGCCTATTCTTTCAAAGGAAAAAAAGTTGTTTGTAATTTCAATGCTAACGGCTACCGCCTGCCCACCGAAGCCGAATGGGAATATGCCGCCAGAGGAGGCAACAAATCAAGATATTATAGATACAGTGGGAGCGATAATATTAACGAAGTCGCATGGTACTTGGAAAATTCGGACAGGGTTCCTCACGAAATTGGGACAAAGAAACCGAATGAATTGGGAATATACGATATGAGTGGAAATGCATGCGAGTTGTGCTGGGATTGGTATGGAAATTATACTGCTTCGAAGCAGATTAATCCCAGAGGTCCCGCAACAGGTGAATATCATGTAATTCGTGGAGGGGGATATTTTTTCCTTTCCTATGATCAACAATGTCTGGTAATGAGCCGAGGTGATGATCAACGCACATTTCTGAGTGGCCCCCCCATATATGGCTTTAGACTTGTCAGAACAAAGTAATTCAATTTTAAGGTATGATTATTCTTTCTTGTTTGACAAAGCAGGGCAATTACATTACCATGAACTTTTTAATAAAATTAAGGAGAAAAAAATGAATCGTCAGTTACTTAAAATATTTCTTTTCTTAACAGTAATTTCTGTCTTAATAGTCCCTCAACTAAAAGAATTAAATATTAAACCCGCAGAAGACGGCGGAAACTCAATGGTTGCATATGATGAAGATCCGGTTGTTGTGGTAATAAACAGCACACCATCACAAGCAGATATTTTTATAGATAATGTTCATAAAGGAAAAACAAAAAAATCAATGTTTCTCTATCCGGGGGAATATGATCTTAGGTTAAGTTTAGAGGGTTATTTCACAATCTCAGAAAAAATTAGAGTATCAACTGATACAAAAAAAAACATATTCAATTATAATCTCGTAGAAAATGTAGGGAAGTTAGAATTAGATGTGTCTCCAAGCTATCCTACGGTTCGGATTGACAATAAAAGAGTGGAGATGGATTACGAATTGGAACGGTTAAAAACCGGGATTCATCAAATTGAAGTGGAACAAGATTCATATTATCCGTATAAAGGAACAGTGGAAATAAAGTTCGGGGAAACAACAAAATTGAAAATTTCCTTAACTCCCAAAATCGGTAAGCTGCAATTTGATATAAGCCCAAATAATGCGGAGTGTGTATTGAGTCAACGGGGATCAGAATTATTCAAATGGTATGGTTCAATGAGACAAGACAGCATTTTAGTAGGAAGTTACGATTTATTTATAACTGCAAAAGGGTATAAGACTTATAGGGGTAGTGTAACTGTATTAGAAAACAAAACTACAGTTAAGAAAGTAGAGTTGGTTCGCGGATATGAAACGCCAACAATGGTGTTCGTTAAAGGGGGTACCTTTACAATGGGATGTAATGGGAAATATGATTTACCATGTTTCGAAGACGAAATACCGGCTCATAGAGTAACTTTAAATGACTTTTATATTGGTAAATATGAAGTAACGCAGGAATTATGGGTTAGTGTAATGGAAAGCAACACCTCTTTTGAATATTTAAAGCTTCCAAAAAAGGAAGTATCATGGTATGAAGCGGTAGAATTTTGCAATAAGTTAAGTGACAGAGAGGGGTTGCAGAGAGCATACAGTGGGAGTGGATACAACATAAAATGTAATTTCAATGCAAACGGTTATCGCCTGCCCACTGAAGCAGAGTGGGAGTATGCTGCAAGGGGCGGGAATAAATCAAAAAATTATTTCTACAGTGGTAGTAACAACTTGGATAAAGTTGGTGTCTACTTTTTTAATTCCGGGTATGGTTCCGTATTTAACCCTGTCGGATCATTAAAACCAAACGAATTAGGGTTATACGATATGAGCGGCAATGTAGAGGAGTGGTGTTGGGATTGGTATGGAGCTTACACTGTCTCCGGCCGGTCAAACCCTAAAGGACCGTCATCAGGCCAACAGCGTGTTATTCGTGGTGGTGGGATACATGATAATGGTGGTGGGTGCGGCGTATTTCGTCGTTCAAGTAAAAGCCCTGATGACAAATACCGTCCTAATGGTTTCCGGCTTGTTAGGACGAGATTATAAGTGACTTGGAAAAGTTAAGTTTTTACACTAAGTTGTTTTCACTAATGATAATTTGATTAATGGTCGTAGAGAGGGGAACAAAAAAGAAAAATTGATAAAATTTTTCTTTTTTCCCACAAAAACACTTAATTTACTTTCTCAAAAATCTAATAAAAACACACAAGAATAAAAATGATAAGTCGGTTGGCAAAAATCTCTCTGTTTATAATGCTTTTCACAACGCTGCTTCACCCACAGCTGAAGGAATTAATCGTAAGACCAACGGAAAACAGAGGGGGAATACCCATATTAAGAAATAACCCCGACCAAGCGGGAATAATCTTTTATTCACAATTCGATAACCTCAGTTTTTATTCAACATACGGCATCACGAAAATAACCGGTGACCCAGAGCACGGGAAATATATCTTAGTCATAGAACCCACCCGCCAAACGATAGAAGTGCGCGCACCGGGTTATAAAACGGAAATGATAAAGATATATTCCATAGAACCAAGGGAGTTTCTTTTCTACGAAGTTCTTCCAAAAAAAGAAGAAATAACAGGTGTAGCTGAAGTTGCAATAACAATTCAGGCAACACCCTCTGACGCAACAATTCTATTGGATGGTGCGCCATTTCCAAACAACACCACTACAAAAGTATCAGTCGGCACCCACAACTTAACGGCTGAAAAGGGTGGTTACGCACCCTTTTATCAGGAAATTGATGTCAATCCCGATAATACACTGTTCTCGATTTCACTTGAAAAAGTTCAGCTTACGCCGGTAACAATAAGATCAAACCCGACTAATGCGACCGTTTATATCAACAACGAACAAAAGGGAACAACAGAAGTGGGGTTTTTCCTTTTTCCGGGGGTTTATGATATAAGGGTGGAGCTGCCGGATTATCTCCCGGTTCAGGAAAAGCTGACCGTCCGTGCTACAACCGATAAAACAGTAAATGTCTTCAATTATAATCTGACAAGAAATAAGGGTCATTTAGATTTTACGGTAAAACCTGCTGAGGCAGTGGTAACTCTTAATGGAAAGAGTATAACACCCGGTAATTATGAACTTGATCCGGGGAAATATCTTCTTGAGGCAAAAGTGAATTATTATGCACCCTTTTCAGAGGAAATCGAAATAAAAATCGGTGAGACCTTAAGAAAAAATGTTGTACTTAATAAAGTCACCGGTACATTTGAATTATCGGTAACCCCGAGCACAGCGACAATAACACTTGATGGTAAAAATATATCGCCGGGTGTCTTTGAATTAAATCCGGGAAAATATCAGTTGGAAGTTAGGGCAAATCAATATTTAACTCACTCAGAAGAGATTGAAATACAAAAAGGCGAAAAGTTAAAAAAAGAAATTATCCTTATTAAAAACACAGGGATATTGGAGTTATCGGTAACCCCGAGCGCAGCGACAATAACACTTGATGGTAAAAATATATCGCCGGGTGTCTTTGAATTAAATCCGGGAAAATATCAGTTGGAAGTTAGGGCAAATCAATATTTAACTCACTCAGAAGAGATTGAAATACAAAAAGGCGAAAAGTTAAAAAAAGAAATTATCCTTATTAAAAACACAGGGATATTGGAATTAACGGTAACTCCACAAAACGCATCAATATTAATAAATAAAGAGAAAAAAGAGGGGAATAAATTTGAACTCATATCGGGACTTTATGAAATTGAAATAGCAGCGGGCGCATATTATCCGGAGACATTTACAGTTCAAATAGAAAGAGGCAAAACAGAGAAGCGTGAAATAGCCCTAAGGCAAAAAACGGGTATTTTGCAATTTGTTATAAAACCACTATCAGCAGTTGTTGAATTGTCGCAAAACGGAGTTCAAAAATACAAATGGGAAGGATTAAATCTTTTGGATCCTATTCAGGAAGGAGAATATGACCTTACGGCAAAAGCAACCGGATACAAGACCTACAAAGAGACAGTAACCATAAAGGAAAACCAAACGACAGTAACAGAGATAGAGATGACCGCGGGAAGTGATGCTCCTGAAGGAATGGTATTTGTAGAAGGCGGCACCTTCACAATGGGTTGCACCTCGGAGCAAGGTGATGATTGTTATTATTGGGAAAAACCGGTTCATCAGGTAACCATGAGTGATTTTTACATAGGTAAATATGAAGTAACTCAGGAATTATGGGTGAGCGTAATGGGGAGTAATCCGTCAGATTTTAAAGGTTCCAAACTCCCTGTGGAAAGGGTAAGCTGGTACGAAGCGGTAGAATTTTGCAACAGATTAAGTGATAAAGAGGGATTACAGCGAGCCTACAGCGGAAGCGGGGCAAACATCACCTGTGATTTCAACTCAAATGGTTACCGTTTACCCACGGAAGCAGAGTGGGAATATGCGGCGAGGGGCGGGAAACTGACAATGAGATACAAATACAGCGGTAGCGACAACACAGGAGCAGTAGCCTGGTACGGGGATAATTCAGGCGATAAAACTCACGAAGTGGGATTAAAGCAACCAAACGAAATAGGAATCTATGATATGAGCGGCAATGTATGGGAGTGGTGTTGGGATTGGTATGGAGATTACACATCCCCAAGCCAAACGAATCCTAAGGGACCCTCATCGGGCACATCTCGTGTGCTTCGCGGCGGGAGTTGGGGCAACGACGCGCGGCGCTGCCGTGTGGCGTCTCGTGGCAACCTCCTGCCCGACATCAGGTACAGCAACAACGGCTTCCGGCTCGCCAGGACAAGATGATTAGATTTTTACCTTTGGCATTTTTACCTTTTGCCGCCTTCGGAGAAGGCGATGAGGAACCCGTCCCCTTTGGGGACGCCACAGAGCGAGGATGCGCAGCCAAAGCGGAGCGGGCGAGCAACCGAGCGAAAATTTCAAGGAAAGAGGCAGGATACAAGTGGGAGAAAGGTTGTGAAAATACAGGGGGAAAACAATTAAAGATTATTCCCCCTAAATAAAATTAGTCACTTTCTTCCCCCAAAAAATCACAAAAGCCTCGCCAACAACTCCCTTGAGATAAAAACTTCGGTGAACATTTCCTGCAGGGCTTCCGGCGTCAGGCGGTTGAAGTCTTCTTCGACGGGAACAATGCCGACACCACCAACATCAACGGAGGCCGGAGAAAGCAATATTCTATCCGCTCCTTCGGCAAAATATCGGGCGGGCCGGTGCTTTGCACGCAAGAAGATTACGCACCTGAAAACATTACCCGTTTTCCAAAGGATTACATTTAATAACGGCTCTTCGCCGGCAGGCGTATCGGTTAAAACACGAAACTTTTCCAAAAGTTTGTAAAACCCCGAAGCCAGAGAAGCTTTATCTGCACCTTCAAGGAAGAGCATTTTTCTTACTCCGTCGTCAACTGCGTTAACCGTTAACCTTTTATCACCTGTTCCAGCTTTGGCTTTACCTCCAGCGCCATTAACCCTTACTCCATAAGTACTTTCACCAACTTTTGCTTCACTTCCTGCATCACCACCCCCCACTTCCCGCCCGGCAATGGAAAACTCAGTACGCAAAGCCTCTGCCCCACCCCCCACTTCCCGCCCGGCAATGGAAAACTCAATACGCAAAGCCTCAAAATCACCCTCGATTGTCATAAAACCCCGTGTGCCCGCCTGAAAGTGAAAATGATCGGGGGCGGAAGCACCGCACTTGGGACCGTTATAAAAAACGGTGAAATCTTCCCCAAGGTCTTCGGCAAGCATCAGCATATCCTCAAAATTGCCCTCAATTTTCTGAGGTTCGTGCGCAGTTTTGGGCACGGTAAAATGCTCGGGAAAGATGGGGAAAGGGTTTACCAAAATCTGAAAGCCATTGCGGTACTTCAGGCGCTCCTGTGCGGGGGGCAGCTGCTCAAGGCAGAGGAAGCACTTCCGCTCTTTAATGCTTTTGGGATCGACCTTTGCGGTGGTTGAAACAAACCTTCCGGGGTTAAACTGTGCTTTCAGTGAAAAACCGCCGATTAAAAAATTATGCGTAATCACCGTTTCCAAGCTTTTATAGCCCTTTTCGCACCAATCCCAGTCAATTTTTTGGCGCGCCAGCATTTCCTTAGCTCTTGCAGAATATTCAGTCATCGTACTCCAAATTAAGTTATTCAAATATTATCAGAAGTGTCGCCCGTTGCAAAGGAGACAGCAGCACCATGCTCCCAAATTAAATAAAAAGTCGGTGGGTTACCCGAAAGTTCAAAAAAATGGTTATTTTGCCCACAAATATCGGTATTTTTTCATAAACGATAAATTCTGAAAGAAACATGAGCAAAATTAAGGCAATAGTATTTGATCTTGGGATGGTTCTGATCCCCTTTAATTATGAATTGGCGGTCAACCGGCTGAATCTGCTGAAACCGGGTGCGGGCGACCGTGTGATGAACTTTGTGAAGGAAAATTACCACCTCTTCAGGCTGTTTGAGGCGGGGAAACTGACCGAAAACGAGTATATACCGCAACTGATGAAAGCCGCCGGGACGGGGGAAGTGGTGCCGCACGAAAAGTTCTGCCGGATTTACTCCGAAATCTTCTCGATTAACTACGATGTAGCCGAGCTTTTGGAGGTGCTGAAGCCAAAATACCGGCTGTTTCTGCTTTCAAACACGAACCCCGTTCACAGAAAGTACGGCTACGCCGGGTTTGAGTTTCTGCAACACTTCGAAAAACTATTTTACTCGGATGAAGTCGGTGCCGTAAAACCGGAGGCGGCAATTTATCAGGCGGTTGAAGCGTATTCGGGGCTGAAACCGGAGGAACACCTTTTTATCGACGATATTGAGGATTATATAAACGGCGCAAAAAGGTGCGGCTGGCAGGGGATTCAGTTTTTTAACTACAGGGATTTGCTCGGAAAACTCAGAGAATTAACCGGGGATTTTTAAAGGGGTTTTAGCCGGTTTTAAGGGGGTTTTTGGTCGGTTTTTCAGGGTTGTTCAAAGAGCGTTTTACCCGGTTTTTAATTGGCATTTAGAAGATTTTTTACCCGATTTTTAAGAGGTTTTTAACGGGTCTTTGAAGGGTTATCAAAAGCGTTTTTAACAAGGGTTCCCGATAATTCTACCAAAAATCCGATAATTCTATCAAAAATTTGTTAATAATTCTCTTTATACCACTCGTAAGTGAGTTTAATTCCCTCTTCAAGCGGGGTTTTTGCCTTCCAGCCGAGAGCGTTAATCCTTGAAACATCCATTATTTTGCGCGGTGTGCCGTCAGGTTTTGATGTATCGTAGGTGATTTCGCCTTTGAAGCCTGCAGTTTTGGCAATCAGTTGGGCGAGTTCGGCGATTGTGAGGTCTTCGCCCGTACCGACATTCAGGTGTGTGATTCCGTTTTCGTAGAGGTCGGCTGCGTTAATGTTTTCGATTGCGTAACGCACGGCTTCGGCGAGGTCGTCCACGAACATAAACTCCCGTTTCGGAGTTCCGGTGCCCCACAATTCCACAGATTTTTGCCCGGTTTTGACCGCATGGTCAAATTTTCTAATGAGTGCCGGGAGGACATGGGAAGTGTTGAGGTCGAAATTGTCGTAAAAGCCGTAAAGATTTGTGGGCATGAGGGAGAAAAAGTTGCAACCGTACTGTTTATAGTAGCTTTCGCACAGTTTAATACCGGCGATTTTTGCGATAGCGTAAGGCTCGTTTGTGTATTCTAAGTAGCCGGAAAGAAGTGCCTCCTCACGCAGTGGTTGGGGCGCTAATTTCGGATAGATGCATGAACTTCCGAGGAAAACCACCTTTTGGCACCCGTTTTCCCACGCTGAGTTAATCAGGTTTGCTTCAATCATCAGGTTGTTATAGAGAAACTCCGCCCGGTAGGTGTTGTTAGCTAAGATACCGCCCACTTTTGCCGCTGCAATCACCATCACATCGGGTTTGTGCTCGCGCATGAAGAACTCAACACTTTCCTGACGCATCAGATCGACCTCGTTTCTGTCGGCTAAAAGAAGGTTTTTGTAGCCGTTGTGTTTGAGGTTTCTCGTAACGGCTGAGCCGACCATCCCTTTGTAGCCTGCGATGAAAATTTTGGCGCTTTTGTAGTTGGTTGAGGTTGCAGTTTTTTCTGATGTTGCGTTGTCAGATGTTGAAGTTTTAGTTGCTTTTGCGTTATTTACTAAGTTATTGTTGTTCGGCATTTTTGGTGAAGTGTTTGTTATGGTATCCGTGAAGCGGTTTTAGTTTAGTTTTTTGAATTTAGTTATTTGGCTGTTTAGTTATTTAGTTATTCAGTCAGTCTTTTATCAGTGTTAATTACTGTTTAATCACTGTTAAGTTGAGAGTTTACTTAATCTTTAATCAGTATTTAATTAATCTTTAGTTGAGAGTTTAATTATTGTTTAACCGGTGCTTAATCAGGCTAAAAACAAAGGGAACGGAAGTACCGAAGCGCAACAACAACACGGAAATAAATGCCATGCCTTGTTGCCCGTTCGTTAAATTGTTGTATTTCTAGAAGTTAACTTCGATACTTCCGTCCGGAGCTTAACTCAAGCAACAATCCCGAAGAGCCCTTAAGCCACGGTGATTGTATTATCCAAATATACATCCTGAATAAGGTTAAGCAGCTGCACACCCTCGTTCATTGGACGCTGGAACGCTTTTCTGCCGGAGATTAATCCCATACCGCCGGCTCTTTTGTTGATAACGGCGGTTTTAGCTGCTTCTGCAAAATCGTTATCGCCCGATGCACCGCCCGAGTTAATCAGCCCCATCCTGCCCATGTAGTTGTTAATAACCTGATAACGGGTGAGGTCAATCGGGTGATCGGTGGTGAGGTCGGTGTACATTTTTTTGTGCGTTTTGCCGAATTTCAGAGCAGTGAACCCGCCGTTGTTCTCCGGTAGTTTCTGCTTGATAATATCAGCTTCGATAGTAACGCCGAGGTGGTTTGCCTGCCCGGTGAGGTCTGCGGCAACATGGTAGTCTTTGTCCGCTTTGAAGGCGTTATTTCTGGTGTAGCACCACAGAATAGTAGCCAAGCCAAGCTCGTGCGCATATTTAAAAGCAGCCGACACTTCCTGAATCTGTCGTGTGCTTTCTTCCGAGCCGAAGTAAATGGTTGCGCCCACTGCAATTGCGCCCATGTTATAAGCGTCTTCGATGCTTGCGAACATCACCTGATCAAATTTGTTCGGGTAGGTCATCAGCTCGTTGTGGTTGAGCTTCAGGATGAAGGGAATTTTGTGCGCATATTTGCGTGCAACGGCGCCGAGAACGCCAAAAGTTGAGGCAACCGCGTTACATCCGCCTTCAATTGCAAGTGTTACTATCCCTTCCGGGTCGAAATAGATCGGGTTCGGTGCAAAAGATGCGCCGGCAGTGTGCTCGATCCCCTGATCAACCGGGAGGATCGACATGTAGCCAGTGCCGGCAAGCCTGCCTGTGTTAAAAATTGTGTGAAGGCTTCTAAGTACATTTATGTTCCTGTCTGACGGAACGAAAATTCTGTCCACGAAATCAGGACCCGGCAGGTGCAGGTTCTCTTTCGGGAATTTCGCCTGATACGAAAGCAGGCTTTCGGCTTCATTTCCTAACAGTTCTGTTATTTTACTCATGGGTTTCTTTCTCCGTTTTGGATTTTTTAAAAACTGACTCTAAATATAATGAATTTAGGTCTATATCTGAAGTGCAGGGGAATATATTATGAGAAGTATTGGGGAATACTGTGTGAAGTGTCGGGGAATATATTATGTGAAGTGCAGCTTGAGTTTCCTGAGTAATTTTACGGCACCGGCTTGTGAGTGTCGGGGATATATTATGTGAAGTGCAGCTTGAGTTTCCTGAGTAATTTTACGGCACCGGCTTGTGAGTGTTGGGGATATATTATGTGAAGTGTCAAGGGATATATTGCCGTTTGTTTCTCTTTTGGGGGTGGTTTGAGGCAGGGGTTTGGGAAGTGCCTCTGTTATTTGGGCAGCCACAAGTTTAATCCTCCCTCCCGGCAGTTCGAGGCGAGAGTTTGACTTAAGAAGCTTATATCCTGACAGGGATGGGTATGTCTGCCTGTTTTGATTACTCACTGTTACCATTCGGGTTACTATTCCGGTTACATAAGAGTTACATAAAAACCCGAAATAGGAGGAAGTGCTAAGTTGTTATTTTACAATAAGTTAACAGAAAGTGGGGTTTATCAGATACCCCGGAAACGGCTTCAGGTTACTATTCCGGTTACATAAGAGTTACATAAAAACCATGTCGGATATTAACACGGAAGCATATTTTAAAACGGGCGACAATTCAATAACAAACAGCTGAACTATGCCCAGAACGGGATATACTTTGTGAATTTTTTGGAAGGATTCTCAGGGTCCTTAATTTTGATTAGATTTACTTCCATAGTATCGGAAATAATTTTTGAAACCATGGGGTAATTCTTTTTTAAAATATTTAAACGAACTCTGAGTGAGTTGTTGGTCATATCCTGCCCCGAAACAAACTGCAGGCAGCAATGTTGATAGCAGGCTCTGATTCTTTCCGGCTTCGACATCTCCCTGAAGAGTTTGGGGGCATACAGAACAACCTTTGTATTATCGCCCGTAACCTGAAAGTCAGGAGCCGGAAGTTGAAAAACTTCGATACTTTCGATCACTTTATCGATCCCGCTGCCGAGTTCTTCACAAATCCCGATTCTTCTCATAAAAGAAGCGATTGCGTCATTTCTCGAGCGGGGAGGTTCATCGATAAAACGAAGAGTATCAATCAGCGGTTTTCCAGGATTGGTTATTTCAACCCTGTCTTTGAAAATTTCCACCATAGGGCCCGTTCCGGTGATGTGAAAATCCTGATGAATCAGCATGTTGGCAACCAGTTCACGGATTGCGATCTCCGGATACATCTTCACACTTTGCCTGAAAGCAGTGCCAATTGGCTCATTCTGAGGAAGTTGCCCGTTAATTGTCTCAATAAATTCCTCGAACCCAATGGCATACCCTTTAGTCGGGTTGAACTGCCGTTCAATTTGAATACGGGAAGTGCCACTGTAAACAATAACTCTGATTGCCTTTCTTCCCAAATCCGGGAAATTATTCAGATCGTTTGCAAAGAGAACAGCCCCAAGGTTGAGGATATCGTAGCTGTCGCCGTAGTTTTTTCGGATGAAGGATTCTTTTTCGAGTCTTTCCAAAATTCCTGATTGGTCGGATGGCAGTGGTTGCTTCACAAGTTCGAAAAAGCGGGGGAAATCAAGGGATTGAAGCACCATTTGGGCACTGCAGCCCTCGAGCGCTGCTTCTTTTTCAAAAACTCTTTTTGAGAGAACTTCCCACAGCCTGCGTTCCTGTTCAGGATTGTTTTTTATGTTTTTTGTTGTCGATCCGACTCTGATAAAGACTTCACCATTAAAACGAACCGGGGCGTAAGAAGCTGCCGGAATTGTAAAAACCACCACTTTTTTCCCGTCGATAACATCACTTTGAACGGAAAAATAAGTGTCAGGTGAAAGCGAGTGCCTGAGCCATGATTCCAACGGTTCGTTTCCCTTTTTTGCTGTCAGTGGTTCAAATTTAGTCCCGACAATTTTGTGCGCAATATCTGAAATTCCCCAACAAATATAGCCTTCCTGTCTTCCTGCGAGTGCGGCAGAGTTAGAGATCGCCGAAATGTTCTTTCCGATAGTTTCCGGCTCGGCATTACTCTCTTTGAACTCTACCCATTCTGTCTCTCCGGGCAAAGTAATTAAATCGCGTATAAGGTCAGGAATATTCATAAAATTTACGAAACTTCAAATTCAACTGAACAAATTTAATAAACTTGGCTGAAGTAACTGTTTGTTTTGAGTAATTTATTCAATTTCAGTAAAAAAAACAGTGGATTTAAGCACTCAGTTACATGTCAATTACATAAGAGTTACATAAAAACCCGAAATAGGGGGAAGTGCTAAGTTGTTATTTTACAATAAGTTAACAGAAAGTGGGGTTTATCAGATACCCCGGAAACGGCTTCAGGTTACTATTCCGGTTACATAAGAGTTACATAAAAATTACATAAAATCTGAAACGGGGCAAAACATACGCTCGGTTTCTCAACTTTTATGCACCCGTTAATCCGGCAACCCGGCAACCTGTCCACCCATTCACCCTGCAACTCATTAACCCCTTAACCCTCACAACCCTCACAAACCCTCGCAAACCCTCACAAACCCTCACAAGCATTTCACGCTGATTATCATTTTTTAGAAAAAAGTTCTTTCATTTTAGAAAAATTTCAAAAGATGGGGTAAGTGTTAAATAAATAAACATCGAATTTGGCAAAAAACAGAAGCGTGTTGAAAAATTCATCGTTGGCACAAAAATTGCAATAAAATTATGCACTTTAATTACAGAGGCATAAATGCTAAATAAAATCGTTAATATACTTGTCGTTCTTACAATCACAACCTCAGTGTTTGCACAGGCGCCAAGAGCAAAAATATACGCCGAACCGATGTCTGAACACAGATTAGAGACATTAGGTTTGAGTACCAATTCCGTCTCATCGGGAATAAAAGTTACGGCAGTCGGAACTTACTGGTATTTTTCACCGAGAAATATCGCCAATTCACTTTCGATCACCGACTTTAGCTTTACACTGTTAAGCCAACCGTCAGGATCTACAGCTGCAATAGAACCACTTCTGCCTACAATGGTAGGTCTGAAGCCGGATGTTGCCGGGAATTACGAAGTAAAACTCTCAATCACCACCTCCGGAGGCACGCACGATACAACCGTTACATTTCTCGCCGGCAACTATGTTGGTGTCGGTAAATTTGACGGTGTGAACGGGTCGTTCCCTAAATGTATGACCTGCCACTCATCCGATCCTAAATTTTCAACAATATTTGATAAATGGCAGGCTTCCGGTCACGGGCAGACACTTAAGAAATTAATTAACAAACCGGGTTTCTTCCCCGCACAGTGCCTGAAATGCCATACAACGGGCACCGACCACAACCTGCAAGCCTCGAACAAAGGTTTTGATGATATAGCCGCTCAGATTGGCTATACATACACCGGACCGGGCTTCGGGAAGTGGGATACACTTAAAGCCGCAGGCTCGGGTGCATTAGTTAACTTAGCGAATGTGGGTTGCGAGATGTGCCACGGAACCGGCAGCCAGCACGCAGCTGCGCCTTCAAAAGAAACGATAGCAATCAGCTACGACGGCGGGCTTTGCCAAAGATGCCACGATGAACCACCTGAGTCGAATACTTTCCTTGAGTATGAACTCAGCGGGCACGCTACTCCATACTGGTCAAATTCTTTCGCACAAGGACCCGCAGCTCAGAACAACTCGCTCACCAACTGTGTTCGTTGCCACGACGCAAAAGGATTTATAAACTACTCGTATGACAGAACCACCAATTCCACCGGTTGGACACAAGCGAACCAGGATAGAATCAGTTGCTCTGCCTGCCACGATCCGCACGGTTCGGGCAATATGGCAAGCCTTAGGTTCTCACCGGCTTCGGGAGATACTCTCGCTAACGGATACAACTATACTGCAAGAGCGAACGGCGCAGGTAAACTCTGCATGAGCTGCCACAAGTCGCATTATAACAATGAAACCTATGTTCCGACAGGAAACATTCCCTCGTACTGGGGGCCTCACCATTCGTCGCAAACCGATATGCTGCTGGGTCAGAACGCTGCTAAGTTTGGCAACACTTCATACCCCTCGAGCCAGGTGCACAGCATGCTCGAAAATCAGTGCGTTGACTGCCACATGGCGGAAACCGACTCACCGGAAAATAAGAACAAAGTCGGCGGGCACACCTGGAGAATGAGCAACCCCGCTACAGGTTACGATAATGTGAAAAATTGCTGGACCTGCCACGGCTCGATTAATTCGTTCGATGATATTATCGCCGGCGGTGACTATGACAATAACGGCGTTACAGAATCGTTCCGGAAAGAAATTGACGGGCTGCTGAGGCTTCTGAGAATCCAGCTGCCGCCTGTTGGTATTGATTCTATTTCATACACTATGATAAACGCCAACAATAACCTGAACGAAAGAAAAGGTTTCTGGAATTATCAGTTAGTTGCTTACGATGGTTCAAGAGGCGTGCACAACCCGCAGTATGCAGTTGCTGTGCTGCAACAGTCGATTATTGCGCTCGGCGGAAACATTACCAATGTGTATGAGCCGAAACCTGAAACCTTGCCACAGGCACTGGGCTTGGATCAGAACTATCCAAATCCATTCAACCCGGAAACCAAAATATCTTTTGCGCTTCCGACCGATGGTCAGGTTTCGCTGAAAGTATATGATGCAAGCGGCGTTGAAGTTGCCACTTTGGTAAACAAAGATATGACAGCCGGTTTGCACAGTGTATATTTCAATGCAGCCACGCTGCCTTCAGGGATTTATTTCTACCGTCTTAGCTATGGTACGCAAGCTATAACTAAGAAAATGGTGTTGTTAAAGTAAAAAGATGTGTCGATGATGGGAAGGGTTTCTCCTTCCCATCACGCATATTACACGGAGTTAAAGCTGCTCTTCAGGGGGAGAGCAGCTTTTTTTGTTTAAATTTTTTTTATCAACCCGGGCGAAATTTGCCTGCTATCGGTTATCACATCATACAGAAAACTGATTGCTTCAGCGTGGTTTTTAGCGTCCAAAAAGTCTTTCAGGGGTTTTCCCTCCACGGTTAAACCGCTTTTCAGAAAGAACGCCGTTTCACCTTGAGTTAACGAACTTCCTTCAATAGCATTTGAGTTATAAGTCCATTCGATCAGTAATTTTTCCTCAATGGTTTTCCAAAGGTCGCCTTCAATGGGCTTTTTCGTGTCGATTTCTTCCCGAAGTTTCTCCGCAAGGTTCAGCGACTTTTTCAGAAGATGGTCATTCGGCACCGTGTAGATGTGTCGGGTATCTTCAGAAATCTTGTGCTGTTTTAATGGTTCGTTTTCCATTGAGTTAATTGTCTAAAAATTTACGGTATTCACATTAAATAGGGTAATTGCGGTAATCGCTGCACTTCCGCCCTTCAAAGCAGACCATGCCGGGGTTAATATCTCAATACAATTACACATAAACCGGCAATTATATTCACGCAAATATATGTAATTATATCTGCACCATGTCAGCAACAAATCAGCACCATGTCAGCAACAAATCAGGAACTTTTTTCTTTACACAGGGGGCGTTAAATAGAATAACCAAATTTTCCCCCTTTTTGTATCCAAAATATTGATAAATTTGAAGCGAACAATTATATCAAATCGGAAAATTGGAGAAAAATCTCCCCAAAAGAACCGGAGAAAGTTAGAGAATGGCAAAAAGAAGCCTTTTAGCACTGATTTTTATCGTTTTTTGTACACAATTTATTCAACCACAGACCGTTATCGGCAAGTATGCAGGTGAGTTCCTCGCTATTGGTGTGGGCGGAAGACCACTTGGGATGGGAGGCGCATTCACTGCTATAGCGGATGATATTACCGCCGCTTACTACAACCCTGCAGGATTGGCGCAGATGGATTACCCCCAACTCTCGCTGATGCACGACCAAAGGTACGGAAATCTTGTAAGCTATAATTATGCCGCCGTTGGAATTCCTTACGGCAAAGACTTCACCTTTGCAGTATCGGCACTTCGATTGGCGGTTGACGGAATTTACGATACCCGTGAAGCACTTTATGATGCAAACGGTGACGGCATTCTGGATATCCGCACGAACGATAAGTTAGATTATTCAAAAATTAAGGAATTTTCGAACCAGGACTGGGCTTTCTATCTTTCTGCCGCAAAAAGAATTGATGATAAACTGATGGTCGGTGCAAACTTCAAAGTTATCCGGAGGGATATTGCAGAGTTTGGCGCAACAGGAATCGGGTTTGATATCGGTGCGATGTATCGCGCAACAGACCAACTGATGCTTGGCGCTTCTGTGCAGGATGTTACCACCACTTTAGTAGCATGGAGCACAGGAAGAAACGAGCTTATCACCCCAACACTTAAATTAGGCGCTGCTTATTCAGTCTCTCTGCTGGGCGGTGTGCTTTTGCCCACCGTTGATTTTGACCTCCGGTTTGAAGGGCGAAAATACGCCTCAACTTTTAATGTGGGGCCCGTTTCCGTTGATCCGCATGTCGGTTTTGAATATAACTTCAAAAACATTGTTTCCGTTCGTGCGGGTTACAACGATGTGAAGCAGTTCACCGTAGGAGCGGGTATTAAACTTCCAAAACTGAATATCGACTATTCTTTCGCAAGGTTTAATATGTCTGAAGACGACAGGCTGCCGGATTCGCACAGAATTTCGATCACTCTTACACTTGAAGAGCCGAGGTTTAAGAGATAATCCATAGTTTCCGGTGGCTGCCTTTTCCGCGATGGTTGAACCGGCGCCTGAAGAGCCGGGATTTAAGAGATAATCTGTAAGCGGCGCATACCGGAATTTATTGAACTCCGATAAATTATACCGGGATGGAGCGCGCAAACTGAAACAATTTGTTTTGCGTTTCATCCCTTTTTTTTATTTTCAATCAGTCAACCGGAAACACTCCCTTTCTCCGTCGCCTTAAAGCGCCAAGCGGCTAAGTCAAGAACCCTAACCAGTCAAGTCAAAAACAAAGATTCCCTGAAGTCAGTCCGGCAACAACTTTCTATTCCGTCGCTTTAAAGCGCCAACCGGCGAAGTCAAGAACCCTAACCGGTCAAGTCAAAAACAAAAATTCCCTGAAGTCAGTCCGGCAACAACTTTCCATTCCGTCGCCTTAAAGCGCCAACCGGCGAAGTCAAGAGCCCTAACCGGTCAATTACCCCACCAAAAAAGTACCTCAGAGCCGCACAAATAATCCCCCGGCACTTCAAAAAAAGCCCCCAAAAGCGCCCCAAAACCCGCCAACAAACCGGCACATCAACCCTTCAAAGGGGTTAAAATCCGCTCATCACATACCGGGCATAAAACCTCCTTTTTCGGGCGTGTTTTACACAACCTTTTTCACTTTTTTCGGTCTAAACTAAGAAAAAACAACCCGGACTTATTATCGTTCGGCACGGAGCAAATTTGACTGAAACTTTTTTCGGTCTAAACTAAGAAAAAACAACCCGGACACACACTTGATGAGAAAGACACTTTTTTTACAAGCCACATTGATGGTTATCCTGTTGGTTTCTGCCGGTGCAGCAAACAAGCCAAAGGATTTAACAATCTCCAAAACAACGGTACCCATAAAAATTGACGGGGTGCTCGACGAAGATATCTGGAAAGAGATGCCCCTGCTGGATTTCATACAACGCGACCCTGAAGAGGGAAAACCTGCCACACAAAAAACCGCCGTGAAGCTTGCTTACGACGATGAAGCTTTCTACCTTGCGGCTTATTGTTATGATACAAGCCCCGACTCCATCGTCTCTGTTCTCGCAAGAAAGGACGAATGGATACAGTCAGACTATTTCATGCTTTTTCTTGACCCTTATTTTGACAAACGCTCCGGGTTCTATTTTTACATCACCCCGAGTGGTGCGGTCGGCGACGGCACACTCTACAATGCCGACTGGGATGAAAGCTCGTGGAACGGCGTGTGGGACGCAAAATCAACACGAACATCACAAGGCTGGTGCTTAGAAATGCGAATACCCTTCTCGCAACTTCGATTCACAAAGCGGGAAAATATGACCTGGGGGATCAATTTCAAGCGAAAAATTACGCGAAACGCGGAGGAAAGCTACTACATTCTGATGAAAAAGAACGAAAGCGGGTTTGTTTCACGGTTTGCCGAACTCAGCGGATTCGGAGAGATAGGTTCAACCGCTAATCTGGAAGTGCTGCCATATCTTGTTCAAAAGGCACAGTATCTTATTCACGACGAAAACGACCCCTTCTACAAAGGAAGCCAGTACAAAACGAGTTTTGGCGCTGACCTTAAATGGGGAATAAACAGCAATTTAACGCTTGATTTAACGGTAAACCCCGACTTTGGTCAGGTGGAGGTTGACCCTGCCGTGCTTAATCTTTCCGCATTCGAGACTTTTTACGATGAAAAGCGCCCATTCTTTATTGAAGGCTCAAACCTTCTTTCGTTCGGGTACGGCGGTGTGAACAACAACTGGGCATTCAACTGGAGCAGCTCAAACATGTTTTACTCACGCAGAATCGGCAAAACCCCATTGGGGCAACCCGCACCCGGAGATTATGTAGATTACCCGACAGAAACCACGATACTTGGCGCTGCCAAACTAACGGGAAAAATCGCCGACGGGTGGTCGATTTACGCATTAAATGCGGTAACAGGCTCGATGGATGCACGGTCGTTTTCCGGGGGAACCATCACCGGGAAAGAAGTGGAGCCGTTGGCAAACTCGACGGTTATCCGCTCACTTAAAGAGTTTGATAAATCGCGATATGGCTTAGGGTTTATGGGCACTTCTCTTTTCCACTCTTTCGATGACCAAAGCCTGAAGAACTATTTCAGCAGTAACTCATATTCTGCCGGGATCGATGGGTGGGTTACACTTGATAAAGACAATGTCTATGTAATGAACGGCTATTTTGTCTATTCAGGCATAAACGGAAGCAAAGACTACATCACGGATATTCAAAAAAGACCCTCGCACTATTTCCAAAGACCGGACAGAAACAACAACAAGTTGGATACCAACGCCACTTCACTTAACGGGTGGACGGGCAGAGTTACGATGAACAAACAGTCGGGTGATTTTTACCTGAACGCTGCCGTTGGTGCTATCTCGCCCGGATATGATGTGAACGACCTTGGCATTACTTTCGGAACCGACAGGATCAACGGGCACTTGGTTTTAGGCTACAGAAACTATGACATTAATTCATGGTCAAGGGGGAGAAGCATCTATTTTTCATACTTCAAAACAATGAATTTCGACGGCGAATCAACAGGAAGCGGCTTTTTCTCAAACGGCGCTGTAAGGCTTCTGAACTTCTACTCGTTAAGATACAATTTTGCATTTGATTTTGATAAAATCTCCCCTGAACTTACACGAGGCGGTGTTAAGGTTAAATCACCCGGAGGCTACAGTGGTGCGGTTGGATTTTCAACCGACCAAAGAAAAGATATAACCATCGACGGTGATTTCTTCTATGGCGGGGATAAGCTCGGAAGCAACGACTACGAAATTCAAATCGGCGCCTCATGGCGGGCAGGCGAAGCCCTCAGGCTTTCATTTTCACCCGGATATTCAATGAACTACAACAAAACGCAGTGGGTAAGTAACATTGATGACCCTGCAGCCGTTAACACACTCGGCACAAGACATGTGTTTGCATACTTAGACCAAAAAACCCTTTATGCTACAATTCGTTTGGACTATACCTTCACCCCAACGATGAGCCTGCAGCTTTATGCGCAGCCTTTTATTTCAATCGGGAAATATTCAGAGTTCAAAGAATTAGAAAAAGGGGGCACGATGGACTACACACTCTATGGCACAAAAGGAACGCAAATAAGCTATGATGAGCCGAACGGTGTTTATGTGATTGACCCCGGAAACGGGAACGGGTTCGGGATTGGCAACCCCGATTTTAACTTCAAATCTTTGCGGCTGAATGTGATATACCGGTGGGAATTTATGCCCGGTTCAACCCTCTTTTTAGTATGGACACACGACAGAACCAACTTTGAAGACCCGGGGCAGTTCCGTTTCGGTAACAGTTTCAAGAACCTTATAAACAGTGAGGCAAACAATATTCTTATGGCTAAACTGACCTGGTGGTTCAACGCTTCAAGGTGGCTGTAGGGTGTAACCACCCGGACCACCCCGGTCACTCCTAAAAACTTCGATACTGAACCAATGGTTTAATATTGTTGTTATAACATCTATTAAACATTTAATATTGCCGTTTGTAACAATTACAGTTGCAAACGGCGATTGATTATCGATCTTTAAAGTCGAAGTTTTTAGAATTTCCGGAAACGAATGAAGAATCTTTTAGCGCTTAAAAAATATTTTGCAAGGTATAAAAAAGCAATATTTTCGGGGATATTGTTCATAGTTTTATCAAATCTTTTCAGTGTTTATGTCCCTTTGCTGATTAAAGATTCACTGAATGATCTTCAGCAGGGGGTGGCTCACCACAAGCTGTATCAATACGCAATTTTAATCGTTGGTTCCACGCTTATTTCCGGTTCATTTCGGTTTATGATTCGGCAGACGATCATAGTAATCTCGCGCAGGATAGAATACGACCTTCGTCAGGATTTTTGGGAGCACATCCAAAGCCTTTCTTATCGCTTTTTCCAGAACTACTCGACCGGCAATTTAATGGCACACGCCACGAACGACATAAGTGCGGTGCGCCAGTTCGTGGGGCCCGCTGTAATGTACTCGATCGACACAACAGTGCGGATTCTGATTGTAGTAACCATCATGTCCGTGATTAGTTGGGAAGTGGCGCTGTGGTGTTTATTGCCACTTCCTTTGCTCTCTTTTTTGATCTACAAAGTGGGTGAAAAGGTACATAAACGGTTCACGCTGATTCAGGAGAAATTTTCCGACCTCACCACGCGTGCGCAGGAGAACTTCTCGGGCATTCGTGTGATAAAATCGTATGTATCTGAAGAGAGAGAAGCCGAAACCTTTGAAAAGGAAAACGAGGAATACCTCGTCAGAAACATGAATCTGGTGCGGATACAGGCGCTTTTTCAGCCGACACTTTTTTTGATAACGGGGCTTTCGGTAATAATTGCGATACTGGTCGGCGGAAACATGGTCATCGAGGGTCGGTTGCTAATCGGTGATGTAACCGCAATAGTAATTTACCTTGGTATCCTGATTTGGCCCATGATAGCATTCGGTTGGGTCATAAATATGATTCAGCAGGCGGGGGCGAGCATGTTGCGCCTGAACAACATCTTTGCAATAAAAACTGAAATAGAAGATGTGCCGCAGGGTGCCGGCAGAATATCCGAAATTAAGGGCGGAATTGAGCTGCGCAATGTGTCTTTCCGTTACGGTGAAAACCTTCCTTGGGTGTTGCAAAACCTGAACTTAACCATACCGGCGGGGAGCACACTGGCGCTTATGGGCTCAACCGGCAGCGGAAAAACGACGCTGATTAACCTGATTCCAAGGCTTTTTGATGTTACCGAGGGGGAAGTGTTGATCGACGGGGTCAACATCAAAGATATTTCGCTTAAAACCCTTCGTGAGGCTATAGGCGTTGTGCCGCAGGAGGCTTTTCTGTTTTCCGATTCACTTTTGAACAACATTTCCTACGGCAACACTTCCGTTGGCTTGGAAGAACTGAAAAGAAAAGCCGATATCGCTCAATTCACAAAAGATGTGAAAGGCTTCCCCGACGGGTTCGAAACGATTGTCGGCGAGCGGGGAATAACGCTTTCCGGTGGGCAGAAACAGAGGGCGGCGTTGACCCGTGCGTTGGTTACTGAACCGAAAATTTTGATTCTTGATGACTCTTTCTCCGCCGTGGATACAGGCACCGAAGAGGATATTCTGAACCGATTGAGGGAGTTTATGCACCAACGAACCACAATTATGATCAGCCACAGAGTTTCTACGGTGAAAAATGCGGATAAAATTGTGGTGCTGGAAAACGGCAGGATCGCCGAAGAAGGCTCGCACGAAGAGCTTATTGAACAAAACGGTATTTACGCCGGAATCTACGGCAGGCAGCTGTTGGAGCAGGAAATTGAACAGATTTGAAACCGTTTTGGGCAATTCAACCGGACGAACGAAGCAGTGAAAAAATTGAAGCAGAAAAAAGCACAAATTTGAAACGGTTTTTGGCAATTCAGCCGGATGAACGAAGCAGTGAAAAAATTGAAGCAGAAAAAAGCACAAATTTGAAACGGAAAGAAAACAGGTAAAAATTAAAAATAATGGCAGAGAGAACTCAACCAACTGATGAAATTCTGGGTAAAGCGTACGACTCTAAGTTGATGAAAAGGCTGTTAGAGTTCATCAGACCCTACAAAAAATATCTTATTCTTGCAATTCTCCTGAATGTGGTGGTTGCAGGGTTGGGACCTCTGCGCCCCTGGCTGACCAAAGTTGCCATCGATGATAAGATATTCCACAAAGACTACCCCGGGCTGCTGCTTCTTTCCCTGGCGTTGTTTGGTACCTTGGCGGTTCAGACTGTAATTCAATACTTCCTAACATATTACACGCAACTCTTGGGGCAGAAAACGATCTTAGATTTGCGGAAGAAGATGTTTAACCACATCCAGCGGCTTTCGGTCAGTTTTTTTGATAAAACGCCGATCGGAAGGTTGGTAACCCGCGTAACCAACGATGTTGAAGCGTTAAACGAACTCTTCTCTTCCGGGATTGTGATGGTATTCAGCGATATATTCATTATCCTGTGGATTCTGGGGTTCATGTTCTTCATCAACTGGGAGCTTTCCCTTATCACACTTTCCGTTCTGCCTTTCCTGTTTTACGGAACTTTTCTTTTCAGGAAAAAGGTGAGGGAATCATACCGGGACATCCGTATGTATCTTGCACGGATGAACTCTTACATGCAGGAGCACATCACCGGAATGGGGATAACCCGCCTGTTCAACAAAGAAAAAGAGGAAGCGAAAACTTTTGCAAAAATTAACGGCGATCACCGGGATGAAAACATCCGCTCCGTTTTCTATTATGCGCTTTTCTTCCCGGGTGTTGAATTGATTTCTTCGGTTGCGGTGGCGCTGATTATATGGTATGGCGGTGGTGAGATAATTCAAAGCCGGATGTCGTTCGGCGTTCTGTTCGCGTTCATTCAATATACCGACATGTTTTTCAGACCGATCCGTGATCTCTCGGATAAATATAACATCATGCAGACGGCGATGGCCTCCTCCGAGCGGATTTTTAAACTGCTGGATACCGATTCCTTCATAAAAGACCCTGAAAACCCAAAATCGTTGGGAAATGTTAAAGGCAAAATTGAGTTCGAAAATGTATGCTTTGCCTACAACGAGGGTGAAAATGTTCTCAAAAATATCTCTTTTTCAATCAATCCGGGGGAAGTGGTGGCGATTGTCGGCGCGACCGGTGCCGGTAAAACGAGCATTATCAATATTCTAACACGCTTCTACGACATCAATAACGGCAGCATCAAGGTGGACGGAATCGATATCAGGGATGTGAACAAAAGAGAGCTTAGAAAGAAAATCTCGATCGTTCTGCAGGATGTTTTCCTCTTTTTCGGTACGATTAAAACTAATATTGGGATGGAAAACCCCGAAATCAGCGATGAAACTATTAAAACTGCAGCACGGTTAGTGGGCGCCGATAAGTTCATCGAGCAGCTGCCGCTTAAGTACGACGAGCCGGTTAAAGAAAGAGGCGCCACTTTATCAGTCGGACAGAAACAGTTAATCTCATTTGCGCGGGCGCTTGCGCACGATCCCCAAATTTTAATTTTGGATGAGGCAACCTCCAGCGTTGATACGGAAACCGAAAAGATGATACAGGCGGCTATCGATAAACTTCTGGAAGGAAGAACAGCAATAGTTGTGGCGCACAGGCTTTCAACTATCAGAAATGCGGATAAAATAATCGTGATGCACAAAGGTGAAATAAAAGAGATGGGCACTCACGAGCAGCTCTTGGAGGAAAGAGGGCTTTACTTCAAGCTTTACCAGCTGCAGTATAAAGATCAGGAGTTGGCGGCTTAAATCAGCTTTTACTTCCTAAGAGTTAAGCTACACTTCCTTTAAAAAAAACATTTTTCTTCGTTGACTAATCGCAACTTCTCAATTTTTTCTTTCTTTACTTCTTTCGTATATGTTATATTTCTTTAGATCAATAAAAATTATACATACGGAGAAATAAAAGATGAGTACAACCCCCTTTATGACCCTCGAAAGGTTCATTATTGAGCAGGAGCGCAAACACCCGGAGGCAACCGGGGCACTTTCGAGGATTCTTTCAGACCTTTCGATCGCCGCTAAAATCGTATCAAGAGAAGTGAACAAAGCCGGGCTTGTGGAAATTCTTGGATTTACAGGCTCCACAAATGTGCACGGTGAATCGGTTAAAAAATTGGATATTTATGCTCACGATATGCTCTTCAAAGCGATGGATCACGGCGGGCAGCTTTGCGTGATGGCATCGGAAGAGGAAGAAGATATTATCCACATTCCGAAACACTTCAGAATTGGCAAATATGTTATGCTGTTCGACCCGTTGGATGGCTCTTCGAATATCGATGTTAATGTGAGCATCGGCACCATTTTCAGTATCTATAAAAGAGTATCTGAAGGCGATGGCCCCGGCACTTTGGAAGACTGCCTGCAACGGGGGCTTGAACAGGTGGCAGCGGGCTATGTTATTTACGGCTCTTCAACTATGTTGGTTTACACCGTCGGTGAAGGGGTTGATGGCTTTACGCTCGATCCTTCAATCGGCGAGTTCATTCTGTCGCACCCGAACATGAAAATACCTGAAAAAGGGAAAATTTACAGCATCAACGAGGGGAACTACAAATATTGGCACCCCGGTCTGAAAAAGTATATTAAGTGGCTTCAGGAAGAAGAGAAAGAGAGCGGGCGCCCATATTCAACACGGTATATCGGTTCGATGGTCGCCGATGTGCACAGAACCTTGCTTTATGGAGGTATTTTTATGTACCCGGCAGACAGCAGAAACCCGAAAGGGAAGTTGCGCCTGCAGTATGAGTGTAACCCGATGGCTTTCATCATTGAAGCCGCGGGCGGCAAGGCGATCGACGGTTATAAAAGAATTTTGGAAAGAGTGCCTACGGCTCTGCACGAAAGGTGCCCGATTTTTATCGGTAGCCCGTTTGATGTGGATAAAGTGGCTAAATTTATCGCTGATACCGACGCAGAATTGGAAAAACCGATTTAAGTCGGGGTTGCATTTTTGCATTTCAACAGTTAAGCAATTCTGCTTTTAGTTCCCTGCATTTTTTAAGGCGCCTGAATTTTCGGGCGCCTTTTTTGTTGATTTTCGACCTTTTGAGTTTAAACCTATTGATTTGAAACCTTTTGAGTTTAAACCTATTGATTTAAAGCCTGTTTAGTTGGAACCTACGCTTCGGTTTCGGGGAGTTTAACGGATTTAAGTTTTTCGGCAATTAATTCCGCCAGTTCTTCTTTGGTGGTGCCTTGAATAGTGAATTTGCCGCTTTTAACCATCACCGAGGGTTCGTCACCCTCTTTATTCACATATTTGAAGAGCATATACCCCAGGCGGTTTCTGTCGCTCTCAATAGGTAAAAATTCTTTCAGGTCGTTAGCGATGTTATAGACCTGTTTTTCCAAAGAATCTGCCGGAAATTCAATCGTTTTAGGTGGAGGAAGTGTAGCCATATATAGTCTGTCCTAAGCTGTCTGAAAAATTAAAAAATCCATTATTTAAAATAATAAATTAATTAATAAAAAGATGTCTATACTGTTTGTTTTATGAGATGTTTGTTTTGGGTAAGTTTACAAAATCTCCGGTGCCTGTGCAATTCTTTTTAACCGGGTTTATATGCCCCCTTCTACCCGGTTTTGTATGAATGGAAAGCACCCTATTCCTGCGCAATTCCTTTATATTCGGTTTATATAAACTCCAACACGAAACAGAAGAAAAAGTGCCGGTAAAACAAGTAAAGAGAAAGGGGTAATTCAATGTTATTATTCCGGCAAATTCTTATTAGTAAATTATTTTACAATCGTATATTTTAGTGTGTAAAATAATACAGATTTGCCAAAGGCCTTTATCCGGTGAATCTGTTAAAAACAATTTAAAACAATAGATTAAGATGATCGAACAGACAGCAAAAAAGTTTGCAGAACTTACCTGCACCCTTTCCAGAGAGTGCACCAGAAAAGAGGAATATTTCGCAAGATGCTATAACCTGACACCTGCCGAACTGCGCCTCCTGATGCTATTTGGCGACAAACAGTCACTCTCCATTAAAGAACTTTCTCAGATTCTTGAACTTACACCCGGCAGGATCACGCACATCCTGACATCTTTGGAAGAGAAAAAATTGGTGCAGCGAAAACAGTCGGGGGTTGATAAAAGAAGCTTCAATGTTTTTTTAACGGGGCAAAGCCGTCCGTATATAAACAGAATTAACAACGGGCATATTTTTGTTCATCAGGAAATTTTCGACCGGCTTGATGAAAACACACGGGAGAATGTAATAGCAGTTATGCAGTCACTCATCGAAGCGATGCAACACTGGATTGTTGATGAAACGGCAAAAGAAACTGTTTCTTAATTTCTCTCCTTAAAAACTGCTTTCAGCGCCGGCAGAACCGTCCTCATAAACTAAGATATGGCTTTTCCACGGTTGCAGGTCGATATAAAGCCCCATATCGTTCAGTTCTGCTGTTGAACGGATGTAAATATAGTCATTCAGCACATCATTGAACAAAACTTTATCTTCCGCGGTGCTTATACCAAGTTTCAGCAGGCACTGTGCGGGGGCGTCCGAGTAGTTAACCACAACAACAATGTTCCGGACAGAGAGCCGCCACTTCCATGCGAGCAAGTTCGAATTTGTTTCGTTATCGTGCCAGACCTTATGGCAGAAAAGCTGCTCCCAATCGCCATCTTTGAATGCTCTGTCGGCGGTTATTTTCAGCAGAGTATTGTAGAACCCGGCAACTTTTTTGTTCACCTTCTCTTCAGTTTCCCCCCCAAGTTGTATGGCAAGTTTAAGTTTCTTCCCCTCCCATTGCCCGTCGTTATAAAGCATTAGTCCCGGAATTGTCGCCGCGATAATCGCCGCCGCCATCGATCTGTCCGCGCCAAAAGCTTTAACGGCTCTTTCTTCCTCAACCTGTTCGATGTATCGTAGCGATTTTTGCTGCACCTTCAAATCCGCTGTCAGGTGCCCCTTAACTTCCGTGGGCCCGTTTTTCAAAATTCTGTCGTATAGCACCTTGTCGGAAGTGTAGTCGAACCCTAATTTCTGCATATCCTTTTCAAGTCCCCAGTAAGTTTCGGCGATAAAAATGAAGGCAGAGTTGAAGGCTTTAATTTCATTAATCGCCGCTGCCCAAAATTCAAGAGCGGTTTCGGGGAACTTATGTTGGTCGGCAGCGCCGCTCCAGGTGTTTCCGAAAACATTGTTCAGCACCAACATCGCCATTGAGCAGCGAACACCATCGCACAAACTGCTGATGTTTTGTAAAATGCCCGACATCGCATCGCGCGTTAACGGGTTAAAATAGTTCAGTTGTGCCGTATCCCGCCATGGGGGGAAGAAAGGGTCGCGCCCGTGTGCAAAATAGAGGCCCGGGTGCTCTTTAATGCAAAAGTAGGTGTCGGGGTCTTCTTCCCATACCGGTTTTTCCACCTGCAGAAAGATTTCCGGGTTTTTCAGCAACACTTCGCTTGTTGAGCCGAAGTGATTCGGCACAAAATCAAGAATTAACGCCATCCCAAGCTCGTTGAGAGTTTTTTTCAGGCTCAGCAATTCCTCTTCGGTGCCAAGTTGTGGGTCAACCGTATATTCATCAATTGCGAATGGGGAGCCGATCACATCCGCCTTAGTCCAGTTCTTCAAAGATGAATCGTACTGTTTCAAAAGTTCGGGGGTGAAAGCAACATCGATAAGATTGTCTTTACAGATTTTCCAGACACCGAAAAGCCAGATAAAATCGATTCCCTTCTCCTGAAGTTCTTTCCAGTAAGTAACCGGCACACTGCTTAGTGTGGCACTTTTACCGAACCTTTTTATCCAGACGCGTGCGTTAATTTGATAAAGTTTTGGATTATTTAACATGGTAACTACCCATTGTTTGTTAAATTTGGGCATTTCATTCGATAAAATTCATAAACCCTTAAATCTCACTGTTAAACCTACAAAACTTTTTTGTGAAAGGAAAACAAAAATGAAACTCGCCACGCTTTGCTATGTGAAAGATGTGAAGATGGGCACAACTTTAATGATACACCGGACAAAAAAAGCGAACGATATGCACGAAGGTAAGTGGAACGGCTTAGGCGGCAAGTTTGAACCGGGCGAAACTCCCGAAGAGTGTGTGATTAGGGAAGTGTGGGAAGAGTCGGGCTTGAAAATTACCAACCCGCGGTTAGAAGGCTACATAACCTTCCCGGCTTTCGATGATATTGAAGACTGGAATGTGTTCGTTTTCACCGCTGAAGAGTTTACGGGTGAGTTAATAGAGTCCAAAGAGGGTTATCTGCACTGGATACCGGATAGCGAGTTGTTCAACCTAAATCTGTGGGAGGGTGATACAATATTTATGCGGTGGATTGGAGGCGGCAAATTCTTTTCCGCTAAATTTATTTATGATAAAGGTGCTTTTCAGAGCTATTCGGTTGTTTTTTATTGATACGGCTTAAATTTTCCGCCGGTATATTATAACCCGGCGCACCACCCACCGGTCGGGGAAAACAAAGAATATTTGGGCAGAGGCAGCACACCACTCCGCCTCAAATGCATGATGTAAAACGGCAACACTTCCATTTCCTCATTTCCTTCAGGGGAAAAAGAAAAAAAAACCCCTTGTAATTTCCAAAAAAAATGCAGAAATTTAAAGTTTCCTTATAACATTATCGAGTAACAAAAATGTTTTTCAAGTCAGTGGTTGGCAAAACCCTTGTTCTTTGCCTTATGGCACTATTCGCTCTCTCCGCTCAACAACTTCCGCAAAGAGTTATTACTAAAGGAGATATTCACTACCTTTCTAACGAACTTATAATCAAGTTCAAATATTATCAACCGACCGATGTTTCCGGCAAGGTTACCCCGGACGCTTTAATCTTAAGCAAAATGGAGTTTCTTGGGGCTAAAAGCGTTAACACCGTTTTCCCCCCTAAAGCCGTCGAAGCTTCATCCCGCGGGATCGAAAGAATCGTTTCTCTGAAGTACGGTTCGAATGTTGATCCTCTCTATGCGGCGGCAAAACTTTCTGCTGTTGCGGAAATCGAGTGGATAGAACCTCGATATGTTTATTCAACCTCCGGTGTTCCTAACGACCCACAGTGGAGCCGCCAATGGTTTCTTCCCAAAATTAAAGCTGCCGAAGCCTGGGATATTAACCAAGGCACCCCAAATATCATAATCGGAATTGTTGATACAGGTGTTGACTGGGATCACCCCGACCTCGTCGCAAATGTTTGGATTAACCCCAACGAAATTCCCGGTAACGGAATAGATGACGACGGCAACGGATACATCGACGATGTACGCGGCTGGGATTTCGGCGGCGCTAACGGAACCCCCGATAACAACCCGATGGAAGACCAACCCGACCACGGCACACATGTTGCCGGCTGCGCGAGTGCGTGCACAAACAACGGAATTGGGGTTGCCGGTATCGGCTACAACTCCAGAGTGATGGCAGTTAAAACATCCCGCAACGACCAGAGAGACCCGGCCTCCGGCGCACCCTATGTTGTTTATGGTTACGAAGGGATTCTTTATGCAGCACAAAACGGATGTAAAGTTATAAACTGCAGCTGGGGCGGTGGCGGTTTTTCGATGTTCGGACAGGATATTATTAACCAGGCTACTGATATGGGCGCTGCCGTTATTGCCGCTGCGGGGAACGAGTCGAGCAGGGAAAAATCATACCCTGCATCTTACGATAATGTACTTTCAGTAGTTGCCACCACTTCAACTGATGGAAAAGCGGGATTTTCGAACTACGGCTATTATGTCGATGTTTCTGCACCGGGTAACACAATATACAGTACCTGGCAGAACGATACCTACACAAACCTAAGCGGCACATCGATGGCTTCGCCGATAACTGCGGGGTTAGTTGCTCTTACATTGGCTCAGTTTCCATCTCTGACTCCTTTGCAGGCGGCTGAAAAAGTGAGAGTATCCGTTGATAACATCGATAACAATAACACTGCCTCGCTGAAACAACTTTTAGGAAAAGGGAGAATTAACGCACTTAAAGCGCTTCAGGAAAATGACTTCACTTCTGTCAGGGCAATTTTAACGGAGGTTTCTGATTCAGCAACCGGAAATAACGACGGAATTTTCCAGCCCGGCGAGACTGTTACCATTTATGTGAAGTTCAAAAACTGGCTTAACCCCACTTCCAACCTCTCGGTTACACTTGAAAGCAAAAGCCCTTATGCAACCGTTTCTGCAAACGCAACAGCTAACTTTGGCGCAAAACAGACCGGGGAAGTGTTCGATAACCAAGGGCAGGAGTTTCAGGTTACGCTTGCTGCAAATACACCTGAAAACAGTGATATCGGCTTGCTGTTAACCTTCTCTGACGGCGCATATTCAGATTTCCAATGGATAGGCGCAGTTGGTAACCCCACTTACGCAACAACTATGGGCAATAAAGTTGCCGCAACAATTACAAGCACGGGAAATATTGGTTATGCTGATTACCCCGATAACCTCAAGGGTAAAGGCTTCAAGTATGACGAAGGCAACAGCATGCTTTTTGAAGGCTCGCTGATGTTGGGAACTGCAGGCAACCAGATAATTAACTCCGCAAGAGGGTCGGATCAGTCTTTTCAGGATAAAGATTATCAGCAGGAAATTCCTTTCTCGCTCAAAATTCCGGGAGATAAAGCTGATGTTGAAGGCTTTGGCGTATTTAACGACAATCTCGCCGGAGGCTCAAAACTTGGGTTGCAGATAACGCAACGAACTTATAATTACTCGCAAACTGCAGATGAAAATTATATAATCGTGCGTTATACTATTAAAAACACCTCTGCTGCTGCTATTAACGGGTTGTATGCAGGGCTGTTTTTTGACTGGGATATGGTCGATGGGCAAGGCGACCTGACCGAATGGTACGCACCCGGAAACTATGCAAGAGCATGGAACAACAGCGCAAGCATGACCACAAAAGTTGGCACCGCTCTGATTAGCAGGACTAACTACTCCTTCCAACCCATTGCAAACGACGGTAGCGTTGGTGGTATTAATATTTACGACGGCTTCACCGATTTTGAAAAATGGACCGCACTCTCCTCCGGAGTTGTTACAACAAAATACGGACCGATGGATATTTCCCATGTTATTGGCGGCGGGCCGTATAACATTGCCGCCGGTGACAGCATCGAAGTGGCGTTCGCTTTAGCTGCTGCTGATTCTGATGTTTTACTCGATCAGGCTATCTCTAATGCAAGAGGGAAATGGTCGGTGATTATGTCTGCATCTGAGGCACCGGGCAATCTGCCCCTTTCTTTCTCGTTATTGCAGAACTACCCCAACCCGTTCAACCCGGAAACGGTAATTCGCTATTCACTTCCCACATCGGATAATGTGGTGCTTACGGTGTATAACTCAATCGGCGAAAAAGTGGCCTCGCTCGTAAATGAGGTGCAGGAAGCGGGTTATCACGAGGCGGTGTTTAATGCAAAGAACCTGCCGAGCGGTTTATATTTCTACAGGATAGAGTCGGGCAGTTTCACGGCAACTAAAAAGATGGTGCTGTTAAAATAGAACTTCCGGCTTTGATGAGTTAACAGACTATAGCTGCAATAATTGCAATAACAGCTTTTGTGTTTGTGGAGTTAAAAGACTTAAAAATCTGAGAGTGCTAAAAAATTAACTAAGTCAAAAAGTTCTTTACAAGGCAGATTTCCTAAAGGGGGCTTATGCCCCCTTTTTACTGTTTATGAGGTTTCTTTTTTTTACTGTTTTACCGTTTATACTCTGATTGCGATTATTTTTCTTCTTTGCACTATAAGCAATAATATATTTTGCCGAAGTTGTGGTTACCGGCTACCGGAGGCTGTGGCGCACAGTAATTATACACGCGGTTGAAACCTGAAAGTGTATATTTAAGGTTCAGTTTATTGAAATTATTTAAAAAACCGTGAAAAATTGCAAATATGAATTAAATAAGGGCTTTTTTTGTTTTAATTGTGGTATTTATAACTATTTATTGAAGAGGCATGCTGTTTTTAATTATTAAGACGATCCACATAATATGTGTAGGTGTTTGGTTATCGTTGTTTTTTTACGATCTGATTTTGTGGGGAAAAATTGCAAGGGCAAAAGGAAAACCTGAAGAAAAAGGGTTGATTAATGTTTGGATTATTTCACTGAATCTTATAGGGCACATAGGTTCTGTGGGTGTTTTATTTACCGGAATAGTTCTCTCGATGCTGAACACGAGTTACGGCTTTTTCCGGTTTGCGAGCGGGCTTAATCACTGGCTTTACACAAAGCAATTTATCATGGTGGTTATTCTGATTCTGATCATTTTCGTTATGACCCCCGTTGTAAAAAGGATAAAAAGATTGCTGTTGCCGGCTCTGTTATCGGAAGAACCACTTCCTGAAGAGTCTTACATTCTTGTGGATAAACTCAAAAGAGTTGATATAAGCGTTAATCTTTTAGTGATGCTTAATATTTTACTTGCATTTTCAAGGTATTTAATTTAGTTACTGCGAAATAATGAAAAAAATAGCCATTTTTGGCTCCTCCGGTTCCATTGGTGTCAGCACGCTTGATGTGGTGCGTCACCTTAAAAACCGGTTTCAAATTTCGGCGCTTAGCGTTTACAGCAGGATCGACCTGTTGGAAGCGCAAATTGCCGAGTTCAATCCGGAAGTGGTGTGCGTTGTTGATAAAAACGCCGCTGAAGTTCTGAGGTCAAAAACAGCGCCAAAAACAAGGGTGCTTTCAGGTGAAGAGGGCTTAAAAACTATTGCTGCCGAGGGAGATTATAACATTTTTGTCGGGGCAATGGTCGGTTTTTCGGGGCTTTCCCCCACATTGGAAGCAATCAAGCGGGGAAAAAGAATAGCCCTTGCCAACAAAGAAACGCTTGTTGTTGCGGGCGAACTCGTAAAAAACCTCTGTTTGGCTTATAACGCTGAACTTTTGCCCGTAGATTCGGAACATTCGGCTATTTTTCAGTGTCTAATTGGCGAAGATGTTAAAGAAATTAACAGAATTATCCTCACGGCTTCCGGGGGTCCTTTCTTTAAGTTTTCCAAAGAAGAGCTTAACCGTGTTACCGTTGAGCAGGCTTTGAAACATCCGACCTGGAAGATGGGCGCTAAAATCACCATCGACTCTGCCACCCTTATGAACAAAGGGCTGGAGCTGATTGAAGCCAGCTGGCTCTTCGATATGAAGGCCGATAGGTTGGATGTTGTGATCCACCCGCAGTCTATCATTCACTCAATGGTTGAGTTCCGGGATCGATCGGTTAAGGCTCAACTCAGCGTGCCGGATATGAAATTGCCAATTCAATATGCGCTCACATACCCGGAACGGGTTCACGCGCAGTGGGTGAACAACAATTATCCGGCGATTGGTACGCTCAGTTTCTTTGAACCCGACCGTCAAAAGTTCGAGTGCCTGAATATTGCTTATGATGCACTTGAAGCAGGCGGAACTGCCCCCTGCATCGTGAACGCCGCTAATGAAGTGGCGGTTGAAAAGTTTTTAAGAAAAGAAATCGGCTTCACCGATATTCCTAAACTGATTGATAAGTGTTTGGATAAGGTGGAAAACCACAAGGTTGCCGATATTGATACGATTTTTGAAACAGATAAAAAAACCAGGGAATTTGCCCTGGCTTTAGACTAAAGGAGAAATTAGGTTGATAATGGCAGAAGTTATCTATTTTATAATCACTATTGCACTTCTTGTTTTTGTCCACGAGTTTGGGCACTTTATTGCCGCTAAAATGACCGGCATGAGAACTGAGGCGTTTTCCATCGGGTTCGGCAGAAGGGTGCTCGGGTGGAGCAAGCCGCGCGGATTCTCTTTCGGCGCCCTTCCTGAGGATGTCGATCTTGGCGGATATACGGACTACCGCCTCTGCTGGCTGCCGCTCGGCGGATATGTGAAAATTTCAGGGATGGTGGATGAAAATTTAGACGCTGAATTTGAGAAAAGCGAACCAAAACCGTATGAGTTTCGTTCGAAATCTGCACCGGCTAAGATTTTCGTTATTCTCGGCGGAATTATTATGAATGTGCTCCTGGCGCTGGTTATTTTTTGGGTAATGTTCATTTCTTCGGAAAAACAATCCGTTGAAATCAGAGCGATGAAGTATATACCCACCACTTCACTGGCTGCCGGGCAAGGCTTTAAAATCGGGGATTCTGTCGTCGCAGTTAACAACACTAAGGTCAAGTTCCTGAACGAACTGCAGGAACAAATTGTGGTGCACAACGCCGGAAAAGATATTAAAATTGATTTCACAAGGGAGGGAAAACCGCACAGCGTTACCATCCCAAAAGACAGCATTGCAAAATATGAAAAAATCGGGGCATTTTTCCCGTTTGACGACCGCACTCAACCCTTTATTGAGGCAATCCCTGACCCCAATTCACCGGCAGGAAAAGCAAAATTACACCCGAAAGATAAAATTTTATCGATTAACGGCGAGCAAATGGCTACCGTCTCCAATGTTATCGATGTAATTTCTTCGACTGAAGGTAAACCCGTTGATATGACAGTTTTACGCGGTGCAGATACCATTTCGGTAGCGCTTCAGCCCAAAAAAGATGAAGCTTCCGGCAAATTTTTGATCGGGGTTCAACTCAACGGAACTGTTGATACAACTGCATATCACAGCGAAGAATACGGTTTCTTCGAGGCAGGTTCAAAAAGCGTGGAACAAATCGGCTCGGTTACGGTGCTTACTTTCCGGATGTTGGGGAAGGTAATCTCCGGTGATATAGCATTCGGCAAAGCCTTTGGCGGTCCCGTTAAAATTGCTCAGATTGCGGCAGATTCTGCCGATAAAGGTGCAACGGGGTTCTTCTTCTTTATAGCGATGCTTTCTCTTTCGCTGGCGATTTTTAACTTTTTCCCCATTCCCGTTCTTGACGGTGGGCATTTAGTTTTCATTATTATTGAAGCGATAATAAAGCGTGAAATTCCCCTTAAAGTTAAAATGGGAATTATGAACACCGGTATGGCGCTTTTGATCGGTTTGATGGTGTTCGTTCTTTATAACGATATTTTTGGGATGTAACAGAACGGTGTTGGAAGTTAAGACCGTTTTCAAGTATAAGTTCGTTCTTTATAACGATATTTTCGGGATGTAGCAGGTCGCAGGTTTTTGAGATTTTAGCCGGCAGCAAAAAGTGAGCACATAAGTGTCACCAATGCCTGCCGGCAATTCAATTTTTCGGATGTCTTTTAAAAAAGTATAATTAGGTTATAAGCCGGCAACAAATTTGTAAACATACTCAAGATTGCCGGCAAAACTCACACGGGATGATAGGCTGTAGCCGAACCCACCCAAGTTTTGTTCTTATTAAAATCAACCCCCATCATTTTCCCTTTCGAGAAGCGTGTTAAGTTATTTACCAGAACGGGTTTATCGTTCCAAAGGAACATCATCCTTATTTCACACTTCGAGAAACCGTCGGGCGTTTTTACCAAGGGGGCGTATTCAATCTTCCTTTGTAAAATGTAGTTTTCTCTTTCTTTTTTGGCGTCTAAAGTCTCCTTCGTAACATCCACTTCCACCCCCAGACCCGCGAAAGAAAAAAGAGGCTTTAACACAAAATTTTCGAGATCGGCGGGGTATTCCGTCAAATCTGAAAGGAAGTGGCACTCAGGTACATATTTACCCGTTAAGCGGGGCAGTGAATATTTGCTGATAAGGAAAAACCAGTCGGGGTGACCAACCCAATGAACATCCAACTCCTCCTGAAACGAAAAATCAGCTTTCACATCTTTTCTGATGAGTTCATCGAAAATAACGCGGTTGTAAATCCTCTGAATTGGTATCTCTTTGCCGCCCGATTCATAAAAGAGTTTCTTCCCCCGTTTAATAACATCGGTGATGCAAACCGGTTTAACGCCCGTCAGTTTTTCGGTTACTGTAAAATCGATCAAAGTTTTCTGTTTATCAGGTTCAATTTCAAGCAAAATTACATTTTCAGGGTCTGAATCGCCGAGAAGTGTTTCTTTCAGTAATTTTACATAACTGCCCCTTTCAAAGCCGCTGTAGTAGGGCGAGAAACCTTCGGGCAGCTCAAAATGGCGCCTGAAAACATCGTCATAGTGTACCTGAAAACCGTAAAGAGAGGGGAAGCCCTGCAATTCTATTAATTGAGGGATAAAACCACCGGCACCGTCGGAACAGATTGCAAAATCGATCTGCAAAAAAACAGGGTGTTCTTCGGTTCTGTTGGGCGCAGAAAGCCCTTTGGGCACCGAACCGAGTGCAAATTTCCGATACTCGGGCGTATCTAACTGTTCAATCAGGTTGCAGCAGGCGGTTGTCAGCTCGGCTGTAAGCTCTTTCGAAAGAAAAAGCGGAGTTTCGCAGATTCTAAAATCAACATTTACCCCTGCCGAGTTATTCATATCATCAATAAAAGCGTTGTATTTTGCTTCGGTAAAATCTTTGTTGTATTTTTTCCTTATATCTTCAATCATACTCTAAAAAAATCCGGTTAAACAGAAAGCCCAAGGTGCGTTTCGTCGATTATATAATCCATTACATTTTTCATATCATAGCTTTGCTCCCATACGGCAAGTTGCCTGTCGGCGCCGGTACCCATCTCAAGTATTTTGTTGATGTAGCTAATTTCATCGCGGCTGCCGAGTTCGTCCACCACTTCATCCACAAAATCAAGCAGTTCGTGGATCAGGTCGGTAGTCGGCACTTCTTCTCTTTTGCCGAAATCGATCAGCTTGCCTGTAATGCCGTAGCGGGAAGCTCTGAACTTGTTCTCGGAAATTAATGCTCTTCTGTAGAGGCGGAAGCCGAGGTTCTGCCGGATTAGCTTATAAAGCTTCACGACAATCGCCTGCATCAGTGCCGTTAGAGCAATCGTTTCGTCGGCGCGCATTGGGATGTCGCAAACCCTGAACTCGATTGTCGGGAAGAAAGGATGAAGGCGGATATCCCACCAGATTTTCTTTGCGTTATCAATACAGTTTGTTTTAACGAGCAGGTTCACATAGTTATCATATTCGCCAATCGAATTAAAATAATCGGGGATACCGGTTCGCGGGAACCTGTCGAAAACTTTAACGCGATAAGATTTGAAACCGGTGTTCCTTCCTACCCAGAATGGTGAATTGGTGGAAAGCGCAAAGATGTGCGGCAGAAAATAGCGCGCAGCGTTCATGATGTGAATTGCGGTTTCGCGGTCTTCCACACCCACATGCACATGCAGCCCGAAGATCAGGTTTGCACGCGCAATCAGTTGCATATCGTCAACCACTTGCTTGTAGCGCGGGTGCTCTGTTATCCGCTGGTCTTTCCAGTGGGAAAACGGGTGAGTGCCTGCGGCTGCAATTCTTAACTTATTCTTAAAAGCTAACTTAGCCAGCTCGCTTCGCAGCCTGAAAACTTCTTTGCGTGCTTCTTTGATATCTTTACAGACGCCCGTACCGCTTTCAACGACGGATTGGTGCATCTCCGGTTTGATATATTCTTTTAATATCAGTTCCCCGTCTTCAAAAATTTGTTGAATGTGCGATTTCAGTTCCCGGGAGACGGGGTCAACAATTTGAAATTCTTCTTCTACCCCGAGGGTGAAAGTAGGGTTAGCGGACATATAGCCTCATTTGATTAAATTATCGCGGGCAGTATCTTTAATAAAATTGCCCCAAACTGTGTTGAATTTGTTAGGTTTGGCTGCTTTAGCTCTTCTTATTGCCATTTTAGCGGCAGCTTCAACAACCCACTCAAAATTTTCTTCCCCAACTGAGTAAACATCCGCATCGGGAGCGGGGTTGCAAAAATCAATGGCGTAGGGTACGCCGTCGCGCACCGCAAACTCAACGGTGTTAAAGTCGTATCCGAGTGCTTCGTTCAGTTTCAGAACATCGCGTTTAATCCTGTCCATCAAAGCCTTTCCGTACTTCCTGTTTTCCCTCACATACCTGAGGTGGTGGGGTTGTTTTGGGTCATACGCCATAATCCGCACATCTTTTCTGTCGATACAATAGCAGCGGAAATAGTCAGTAAACTGCACTTCTTCCTGCAGCATCATCACCAATTCACCCGTCTCGTTGTATGCTTTGAAGAAGTGTTCCTGATCTTCTAAGCGGTAGACATTTTTCCAGCCGCCGCCGGCAAAAGGTTTGAAAAATGCCGGGAAACCGATGTAGTTGAAGATAGACTCCCAGTCGAGGGGATATTTTAAGTTACGGAACGATTTTGTGGTCGTGTCAGGCGGATGCACATTCGAGGGCAAAATAACAGTTTTAGGAACCGCAACGCCAATTGAAAGAGCGAGCGCATTGTTGAAAAATTTATCGTCGGCGCTCCACCAGAACGGATTATTAATAACCGCGGTGCCGGCAATAGCTTCATTTTTCAGGTAAGCGCGGTAGAAGGGCACATCCTGCGAGATGCGGTCGATTATCACGGCGTAGCCGCTTGGGACGCCCTGTTGTACCTTATCGATCTGCACAAATTCAGCGGTTATATCTTTTTCTTTTTTTGAATTAACTCTTTGCACGAATGCCGGCGGGAAGGTTTCTTCCATGCCAAAAAGTATTCCGATCTTTTTCATGATTGTTCCGTTGGTTTATTTATTGACATTAATAATATTAAAATTTGAAATTTCGCTTGCATAAAAAGTTTGCCGCTTCTTTTGTACAAAAAGATTGCCGTACCACATGTGTAAAAGTCAGCAGCTTTTTTTGTACAAAGCTTTGCTCCTTCTTTTGTACAAAAAGATTGTCGCATCACATGTGTAAAAAGTCAGCAGCTTTTTTTGCGCAAAAGTTTACCGCTTCTTTTGTACAAAAAGATTGCCGCATCACATGTGTAAAAAGTCAGCAGCTTCGCTTGCGTTATATATTTGATTAAAGCGTAATGATTAACACTCAATTTACGAAAAAAAATTGAAATAATGAATTAATTAAGCGTAGAATTATTAATTTATCTCTTTCCTGATATGATCTCCTTTGCCAATGCTTTTGCGCCATAGAGGTTGGATATTGCCTCTGTTATTCCGCGGGAGTGGACGGAGATTGCCCTGTTTGCTTCATCGGTGTAGATGAAATCTGCGGTGTGGCTTTCGATGTTTCCGTCGAATATCAGTCCGACGATTTTACCCTCTTCGTTCACCATGGGGCTGCCGGAGTTACCCCCGATGATGTCGTTTGTGGTTATCATATTAAGCGGTGTTGACAGGTCAAAATCTTTCGGAAGGTTCTCCCAGACGGGCGGTAAATTGAAAGGGAACTTCTTGTTGAACGAATAATATCTGTCCAAAACGCCGTAAAATGTTGTTTTAACGGGTGCAACCGTTCCGTTGTAGTTGTAACCTTTCACCACACCGTCGCTTATTCGAAGGGTAAAAGTTGCGTCGGGCGGAATCGATTCGCCGTAAACTTTGTAGAGGGCTTCACCCAACAGAGCGTTGTTCACCTGATCTTTCAGCAGTATTTCACGGTTAATTTTGCCGTATTCAGTCAATTTTTTCTTTGTCGTAACGATGTAATTAATTACGGGGTCACCCGATTTTAATATTTCATCCGGGTCTCCGTTCAGCAGTTTCGCCCGGTATGCTTTATCCGTAAGCTTAGTATTTGAAAGAAGATACTGAAGTGCCGCCGCTCCGGTGTTGCCACCGAACATTTGGGTTATCAGCTCTTTATTGCCGGAAAGATTCCGCAGAAGCAGGTCCACCTGTACCTGAAGATAGCGGCTTTGGGTTTCAGCATCCAGCGAAGCGGGGAAATAGGTGCCGGCTATAGAATCCAACTCGGCAGATGAATAATACTCCGGGAAAGTTTTACGATTTTCGGCAACCGTAACCAAAGAGGCAGCAACCCTGAAAAGCTCAGGAGTATATCTGCGGTTGAAGTTATAACCGAAAATTTCCCGCGCAATAGGTTTTAGTTTTTCGCGCCCCTGCGCCACTTCATCCCAGATGTGTCCGTATTTTGCATTAAGTTCGGGATCGGCTTTCACGGCGGCTTTGAACTTATTTTCAAAATCTTTTTTGCGTGCGATCAGATATTGATCCTGCAGCCCTTTCGAGATACCTTCATACACTTTCAAGCTGTTTCCGATTGAGTAAAGTTCCGCCACCAATTTATAGTTTTCGGTATTGCCCGCCATAACCTGATCTTCCACAATCGTGTAAAGCTCCCTCAGCCACTCAACGATCGGGGGATAGAAGTAGTCGCGTTCGTACTCAATTTGCGCCATAGTGTTAATTCTTGAAGTGCTGCCGGGGTTACCGATCACGAAGACCACATCACCCTCGTCGGCGCCTTTTTCGCTCCAGGCGAACCAGTCGTCGGTTTTAATCGGCTTTCCGTTTTCGTAAGCTCTGAAGAACATACAGTCAAGCCCATAACGGGGGTAGGTGAAATTATCGTAATCACCGCCAACTTTTGCCGTTCTGAGGTCGGGAGCAAAGACGAGCCGCACATCATCATACACTTTATATCCATAGAGCGAGGTTCTCCCACCGTTGTATAAAGAGACAATCTGAAACTTCAAATCGGGGTTTTTCCCTTCGGCTTCCGCTTTGATTTCGTTGGATTTCGCTTTTTTAACGGCAACTTTTTCCTCGTCGGTTTGTGCAGTAAGAAGAGCTTCGTTCAGTCTGTCAGTAATATCTTCAATGTAAACTAATTGTTCAACATAGAGGTCGGCAATTCTTCTTTCGTTTTCAAGTGAGCCGGCGTAGAAGCCATCGCGCAGGAAATCTTCCCCCTCTTTTTGTCCTTTATAAACAATGTTTCTGCCGCAGTGGTGGTTTGTCATAATCAGCCCGTCTTCAGAAACGAAAGAAGCGGAGCACCCGCCGCCAAAACGGAGCGCAGCTCTTCTGACTTTGTTAAACCATTCGGGCGAAGGGTGGAAATTGTAAGTTTCCGCAAAGTAATCAACGGGCGGCTTCTCGAATGTCCACATTTTGCCCATATCCCACTTGCCGGCTTTAACAGTATCGAGGTTTATCCCTCCATACTGCGCAAAAAGTGAAGAAATGGTGAATAAAAAGAAGAAAAGTTGCTTTAACATTATATCAGTTCTCCGTTAAAGTTAAATGATTTGTTAATAATTACACAACCAACCCGTGAAAAATCACTTCAGATAAGTAACTTTCCGCGAAGCGGTAAAAGTTCCGGCATTCAGCGTAATAATATAATTCCCGCTCGTCAGTTCAGCCGCTTCAAACCTGTAAGAGTGCTCACCGGCGGGCATTAAGCCCAAATCTCTTCTTGCAACAACTCGCCCTTCAATCGAGTAAACCGTTAATGCCACATCAGAGGCTACCGGCAGCGAAAAATTAAGAATTGTTGAGGAGTTAAATGGGTTCGGGTAGTTCTGAGAAAGCCGGAAACTTTTAACCGCGCCAAACTCTGTTTTAACCACCTGCGAAAATTTAGCCGTGCCGTCGAAATCGGTCTGTTTTATTCTGAAATAATAAGCACCCGCATGGTCAAGCGGAAGATAAACCGAGTAAAAATGCTCATCAGTGGAAGTGCCGGCACCTTCAACTTCTGCAACGGGTGCGAAGTTGCTTCCATCTTCGGCAAGTTCGACTATGAAGCAGCGGTTGTTGGTTTCAGAGGCGGTTCGCCACTTAAGTTCAACCCCACCGGGCACCACTTCGGAAGTGAAAGAGGAAAACTCAACGGGCACCCATCCCGTCGGGTAGATTACAATATCGTGAATTGTTCTGCTCCCGGCAACCGAAAGCAACCCCGGCACGGTAACCGAAGTGTAGCCCGGTGCCGAAAAGGTAAGTGCATAAGTGCCGGGTTCGATAAGTCGGGCGTAATAGCCGGAAATCGAATCGGAGAAAACTTCCGAGTTTGTTATGTCATGCCCCGGGATTGAAACTTTCACTTTAACGGGGTTTCCGTCAGGGTCTGTAACCCGCCCTTGTATTCCGGTGAGCAGTTCTGCCGTTACATTTAGCCACGAGGCGCGGTTATACTGCCATATCGTCGGGATGTAACTTGCGGAAATTAGTTTCGTGTTCGAGAGTTCAATTGTCATCTCTCTGCCGCCGTGGAAATAGGTCATCCAGTCCTGCCTTCCTCCAAAGACGGTGTACCAGTCGCACCCTCGCACGATACCGTTATTGAAATCGGAAAGATAGCCGTTGTTGTTGCAGTAATTGTGCACAGTATCAGCGTATCTTCTTGCGATGTAAACCCACCAGTTGTTATCGGCGTGGTTTGTTGTGCGGTTATCCCACGGGTAGTTCACCACTTCTGCCCCGCCGTGATAGTTAATCGACATGTTGAAATTATACTGTTTCGCCAAGTTCATCATAACTATGGTTTCCGGCTGCCAGGCGTAGCCATCGGGGTGGTCGCCGTAGATTGCATCGGGGAAGTTCCGGTTAATATCAATATTGTTTGCGTTGCCTCGCCTCGCCCCGGAAACGGTTGAATTGCCGCTTCTGTAAGTTCCGTCAGGGTTTGCCAGCGGGTTTATCCAAATTTCAACATTATCCACCAAGTTGGTTACGAAAGGGTCGGAATTGTAGTTCACCAAAAGATAGTCGGCAAAGCGAAGCATATTAACATAGGCGGCGGTTTCATCGCCGTGCATGGAAGAGGTGTGCATGAACCTCGGTTTAGGCGCCGGGTTGTTCACATTTTTAGTGATAACTAAGAAGAGAATCTTCCGCCCCTGCACGGTGTTGCCTGCGTCAACTAAGCGACAGAGGTTTGGGTAGTCGGAAGCGAACGAGTTCATCATTTGCACATATCCCTCATAGGTTGGGTAAACATCCCACGCTTCGGTTGAGCGGGGGTCTCCCATTTGAACGGGCTTATCGCCCGGCGGAGGCAACACTTCGAAAGAATATCCAAGTTTCTCGAACTTTCTGAACTCATCTTTGTTGGCGTAAGCGGTTATATACTTGCCCGATACACCGTCGATCGATATGATCTTTGAAATTTCAGGAATCTCTTTTTCACTGAAAAATTTGAACCTGAAACAGACTTCGCCGTTGCGCACGAAATATTCGTCAGGAACGCCCTGCGCAAAAAGCAAGAAGGAAATAACCGGTAAAAAGGTTAAATACCTTAACATTTTTCTTTATTCTTTCGTTATTCTGTTTTTTTTGTTTTTTTGTTGTTTTGTTGTTAACGGTTGTTTTTGGGCGGTTGCCCGTTGCCGGAAGCTGTCGGCGCCTGCCTTAGTAGTCAGTAATTCTTTATCCGTTGCTTCCTGTTTCTCACTGCGGGGCACAATTCCGCCGTTACCCACTCTGTTTATCATTAATCAGTAGCAGGCTTGCCACTCTCAACCGTTGGCTTCTTCCTTTTCCAAGAGTTCATCGATAAAATCGAAAAGGGCATATCTTGGTTTTCCTCTGAGTTCCTCAACAAAGCCGCTCATTTCCTCTTCGTCGTTTGCGAAAGATTCCAGCCATGCTTCAATTTCCCCCTCCTCCAACGGTTCATCTTTTTGGAAAGAAAAATCATCTTTCACCACATAGAAACCAAGCAGGGCATACTTTTGAATTTTCACAAACATTGGGTCGTCGCCCCAAAGATCGGTATAAGGGAAGAGCTGGCAGCCGGATTTCAGCAGCGCATTTTGCACCTTTTCGACGGGCACATCCGCAGGGCGTTGGTTGTGTCTGATTGCATGCGCCGCCAAAGCCCCGGCCGCCTGACCAATAAGCATAACTACAGGCTGAAGCCGTGTGCAACCGTTAACTATGTGCGTTACGGAAATCGATTTTTCAGCCAGAAGAAGCCCATCAACCCCTGCGGGAATCAGGCAACCGACCGGAATCTGAAACGGTGCGTTATCCGGCAAATCTTCCACCAAGCGCTCACCCTCCGGCTTGAAGAAAGCACTGTGGTGATGGTCGAGAAAATAATCCCCAACGGCGATGGAATCAGTAACCAAATATGGTCTGAGGGTGTTTTCATCGGGCACCACATCCCACTCGGTCATCGTTCTAAGTCCGATACCCCGCCTTGCTTCTCTGACATAAGGAATTGGCGGCAGCCCGTCGGGGGTGTCGTAAGCCGAATCATCGAGTACCCACTCCGGGTGTCCGAGTTTCGTTTGGATGTAGTGAATATAGTCCAAGGTAAGCTCTTTTGCTTTTTGCAGGTGCTCTTCGCGCTTGTTTTCGTCGTCGTAAATGTCGCGGGTAGTGGGGTAGTCGTTCGCCCTGAAGGGCCAGTTCAGCAGATATTTATCCCCCGGAAGTGCCGCATAGGAAATAAAACTTTCCCAATCGTGAAGTTTATGGTTCAGCTCTTTTTCATCCGTTGTATCGGAGTGTATCGCCGTTGAGTTGATGAACCTTTCGGGGTCATAATTTTTTGAAGCCGGGGTAATTTTCGTGTTTCCGGGTGATTTTTTAAGAATAGCGCAATAGGTTAAATCCTGAACAATATCGTCGGGTTGGTTTGGTGCCGAAGGTTCGCCCGTTTCGTGGGTTGACTCTCTGCCAAACCTGAAGGGTAACCCGGCTTTATAGAGCAGGTCACCGTATTCTGTGGCTTCAATAGTGATTTTTGCCCTGATTTCAAACAGTTCACCGAATCTGCTTTGTTTGCTCGTTAAACCTGAACCGCCAGCTTCACCGGCGTCGCTGTTTGCCTCGTTTCTCCTCGCATTACCGGTTGTTCTGTCTTCATCCACATAGGCTGCCTCCCCTTCTTCACCCGTATTCCCGGCCACCTTTGCAGTACCCCCTTCACCTCCTTGAAGCGTCTGAAAAACGGCTCCTTTAATCACATTGTGTTCTTTAATAACCGAAACCAATTTAGTGTTACGCAGAATTATTAAGTTATCGCCGGCGGTTTCAATCAGTTCATTAAGTGCCTGTTCACCAACGCGCGGCTCAAAGCAGGTGTGGCTTATCCATCCGGTGTAAGTCTTTTCAAGCCCGCCGTAATAATCTTCCAATTTTCTTCTAAATTCGCCGAATAACCCACCGCCGACGGCGTGTTTGTTCCCGTCGAAAGCCGTAACGCCGGCTGCAAGGAACATCCCCCCGACCATTGAAGACTCTTCAACAACAATAGTTTTCACACCCATTCTCGCCGCCTGAATCCCGGCACAAATCCCCGAAGCTCCGCCACCCACCACTAAAAGATCGATATCCACAATTATCCGTCAATTTTATTGGAAAAAAGTTCAAGTTCAGTAAGTTCAAAAATAATATGCCCGGCAGTTATGTGCCCCTCCTGAATCCTTTGCACATTACCGGAAGGAATAACCACCGGAACATCAACCAAGGGTTTAAGTTTCCCCCCGGTTCCACCGAGCAACCCGATGACCTTCATCCCTTTTTTTCGCGCTGCTTCAACCGCTTTAACCACATTCGGCGAGTTGCCCGAGGTAGAAATTGCGTACAGCACATCACCCGGGTTGCCAAGCCCCTCGACGCTGCGGGCAAACACATTTTCGAAGCCAATGTCGTTGCCGCCGGCGGTAAGGTTGGAAGTGTCGGTAGTTAATGCAATCGCTGGAATAGCCGGGCGGCTCAGCTCGTGATTCAGCCGAATCATAAATTCAGTTGCGAGGTGTTGTGCGTCCGCCGCACTTCCGCCGTTTCCGCAGAGTAAAATCTTATTGCCGTTTTTGAACGCGGCAACCAAAAGGTCGATCGCTGCAAGTATTTCGCCCGCGCAGGCATCAATCATGTCGGTTTTGGTTTTTGCGCTCTCTTTGAGTGAGGCAACAAGGAAATCTTTTTTAATCATTTTTGCAAATATTTATTTATTTTAATATACAAACTTAACCCTTTTCGGCTGTTTGTGTGCAGTAAAAGGGCAGTTTTGAACAGAGAAACCGACAATTCTGTTAACCTAAATGTATTATTTTCCCAAATTTCTGTTATATTTGTCAATTATTCGGTGTTATTCACCCGTCATTCATTTGAAATTCACTCTCATTTATCTGAAATTCAGATATAATTCAAATATTGTCTAAAAAATATTCGGTTTATGGCTCTGTTTCTTGTTGTTTTTCTTGCGGTTTACGGTTCGGCGAATGCGTATGTTTATTTAAGGGCTTATCAGGCGACTGAGGCGCTGCCGCACTATCTCAAAATTGTTTTTGGTATCGTTTTTTGGCTTGGTGCGGCGGGCTATGTGCTTGCACGGGTTTTGGACTGGGATAATGCACTCTACGATTTACTTCAATTTTGGGGAGCGCTTTGGTTTGCCGTTATCCTTTATGCGTTTTTGATAGTTGTTTTTGTCGATATTTTGCGTTTGGTTGACCATTTCTTCCCTTTTATTCCCTACGATCTTTTCGGAAGTGTCGCCCGCTTAAAACTTGTGGGCTTTGTTGGTGTGCTGCTCCTTCTTATTGCTTATGTAGGCTACGGGTTTTACAACGCAAACAACATTAAGGTTAAACAATTGGAGTTGCAACTGCCCAAACGGGCGAGTTCGCTCACCGAGCTTAAAGTGGCGTTTCTTTCGGATACTCACTTTTCACCAATCGGCGGCGCGAAAAGAGCCGAAGAAGTGGTGCGCATCCTGGAAGAGATTAAACCTGACCTCATTCTTATGGGCGGTGATATCGTTGACGACAAAGCGCACCACCTGATTCGTCACGAAATTGATAAGGTTCTGCACAAAATTAAAGCTCCGCTTGGCGTTATTACGATAAACGGGAACCACGAGTTTATCAACGGCTACAGAGAAAGCACAGATTTTATAAGAAAATCGGGCATTGAGTTGTTGACTGACTCTATGAAAGTGATTGAAGGAGGGTTGGTGATACTCGGCAGGGAAGACCGTTCGATTAACAACTTTGCCGGAAAACAAAGGGCAACACTTCACGACTTGATGATACCGGCTAAAAAACTTAACCTCCCCGTTATTATGATGGATCATCAGCCGTTTAACCTACCGGAAGCGGAGGCTGAGGGGGTTGATCTGCAACTTTCAGGGCATACTCACGACGGGCAGCTTTTCCCTCTAAACCTGATTGTCCGGCAGGTTTATGAGCTTTCGTACGGCTACAAAAAGCGGGGGAACACGCAGTATTTTGTTTCTTCAGGTGCGGGTGTCTGGGGTCCCCCAGTGCGTACCGGCAGCGACTGTGAGATTATTGAACTGAAGTTGAAGTTTAAGTAACCTCAACTTCAGCCGTTTAATTTTTTTATTTGCGGCGGACTATAACTTCAGCCGTTAAATTTTTCCGCTGACAGCAATCTTCAACTTTAGTCGGCGGATATTGCATGACTTGCAGATATTCTAATTAAGCACTCAAAATTAGGATTCTACTTAAGAATCAAGAACTTACCGCTTTGCACTATTCCGTTACCGTCTCCGAACTTACCGTTGAACTCAACAGAGTAAAAATAGACTCCGTTCACTGCGTTTTGTAGCTGAATATCCAAATCGTGTGTGCCTGCGCTCATCACCCCTTTATTTAATGAAAGCACTAACCTGCCGGCAGCGTCGTAAACTTTAACAACCACGCCGGCTTCGTTCGGCAGTTTTATCCGGATAGCGGATGCGGAGCTTGCATCAACAGGGTTGGGGTATGTGCCCACCACTTCAAAAGAGGCGGGGTTATCAATTTCAACGGAAACAGGTTTCAGGAAGTGGGGCGTTCCGTCGTAATCGGTTTGGCGGAGGCGGTAAGTTGCGCGCCCGGTTACCCCGAGCAAAGAGCAATCGGTGAAAGAATAGCTGACGGGCAGGGTAGTTGTTCCCGAACCCGGCACGGTTCCTATTGAATTCCAGTCAGAATCGCCGGTTTTGCGCTCGATGGTAAACTCCCGGTTGTTTGTTTCGGTTGAAGTTTGCCAGTTGAGCAACACACCCTTATCGGTAACATCAGCAGTAAAAGAAGTAAGTTCAACGGGGATTGGCGCCAACTGATTAATGAACAACACAATCGGTGTACGGGCAGTTCCGACTGCGAGGTCAAGCATTCCGTCGTTGTTCACATCGCCGTAAGCAATTGAATTTAAGGAAGATGCGCCGATGTATGTCCAAGCCGGCAATGTTGGTATAGTGCCCCCATCGTTCAGGTAAATTTCTACACGCGGAGGTGAGAAACTAACGGTAGTGAAATCGGGGTAGCCGTCGTTGTTCACATCGTTTACGATCAGCTCCTGAGTGCCGGGGTTTGGCGAAATAGTGGATGACCAAACGGGTGAGTCACTCAGTGTTCCGGCGTTGTTTTTGTAAATAACATGCGGATTCGAGCTTCCTCCGATAACAAAATCCTGATAGCCGTCCCCGTCGAAATCACCCCAACCACATCCTTTTTGCGAGATCGTGTTCCCGACGGTCCATGTGGGTGTACCGGCAATAACGCCGGCGTTGTTCGGGTAGAAAGCCGAGGCAAAATTGACCCACTTTGCGGTACCGGCATCTCCCTTTTTCACATGATAATATTCAACCACAACGGTTGCGCCCGCAGGCACCGCCCCGCCCACGGAAACGAATGCACCAACGGGGTCCCAGCAGTAATTTGAAGTGGGGTTACCGTTCACTGTTACCGAGAAAATTTTGGTTACCGGGGTTTGCGAAAGATGAAATGCAGCGTTTCCGGTGGTTTGTACCGTGAACGACTCCTGCCGGCGTGTCAGGTCGCTGTTGTTCAAATCGGTGAAAGCGATTGAATTGGTGATCATTATATCGTCGGAGTTGTATGTGGGCAGTTGGTTAAACCCGGCGCCTTGGTTGATATAATAGTAAATCGGTTTATGAGGCGTAGTTGTGTTGCCCTGATTGGCAAAAGCGAGATCGAGCAGCCCGTCGCCGTTAATATCTCCGAAGGCAGTGCCCACAGTCCATGCCTGCCCGGCAAAAAGGAACGAGGGTGCAGTCGGCACGCCTGAACCGTTGTTAAAATAAATTGCAGAGGGCGCAAAACTGCCGTCGCCGTTGCCCGAGAAGAGGTCCGGTTTACCGTCTCCGTTAATATCCGCCCACTTAATATCAGTAGTCGAACGGGAATCATCGGAGAACCAAGCGGGGTTGACGGTAAGAGCGCCGTTATCGTTTCTGAAAATCATGTTGTTGTACTCGGGAATTGGCGGGTACGAATTGCTGAAGTAGCAGCCTGCGGCGAGGTCAAGGTCGCCGTCCAAATCATAATCACCGAAAGCCAAGCCGCCTATTTGTCTTTCAAGCCCGGCAGACCACGCAGGGGTTGTACCAAAAGGTGCTGTTTCAGTTCTGATAACTAAACCTTGCAGGTTTGAAGTGCGGGGGTAAGTGTTGACGGACTTACCGTCGGGGCTGATGTCGGTAATTTGAATCGTTTCTTGCGCGAAAATGGAAACAAAAAGAAACGGGAGGAAAACTACAAAAAGGAGCGAACTTTTCATTTTTAACTCCGGTTGTGTTTAGAATTTTTAAGTACGGTTATTTGTCCTGTTTTTACAAAACTAAGGCATCCAAGCGCATATTTATTTGCCCACTGTTTTTAAAAGTGACTGAACCACCTGCAGTGTGGTGCACCTGCAGTGCACAGGAATTTAACTATAACTCTTTTACCGTTATTAACTGCAAAAATAATAATTCTTTGTGAACTTTCAACCTTTCTCTTTTTATGTGAAATTTTTTTTGGCAGGGTTAAAGCCGCGTGGTTATTTACGGAAAGAGGGAAACTGCATTCCTCCTCAATTAATTTGTTGCTAAGCGATTAGATTGGTTTATTTTCCGTTGCTCGGTGTCGGGGGTGTTCCGAAGTTGAAAGGTGCATGCGCACTCAGTTCACCTGCTCCCACTCGGAGCTATACACCGTGTAGCCGCGTTTGTTGCAAAGTTGATGCATGCGCACTCAGTTCACCTGCTCCCACTCGGAGTGCTCAAGCAGTGGCTTGAGGTATTTGCCCGTCCATGAGTCGGGGTTTTCGGCAATCTCTTCCGGTGTGCCCGTGCCAACGATGTAACCGCCCTTGTCGCCCGCTTCGGGACCAAGATCGATTATATGGTCAGCGCATTTAATAACATCGAGGTTATGCTCTATAATCAACACCGAATTATTGTTTTTAATCAACATATCGAAAGATTTCAGCAGTTTAGAAATATCATCGAAGTGCAGCCCCGTTGTCGGTTCGTCAAAAATAAAGAGTGTGTGCTTGTTGTCTTTCCTTTGGCTCAGGTGCAGTGCCAGTTTAATTCTTTGCGCCTCGCCACCGGAGAGTGTGTTTGCAGGCTGACCAAGCTTCATGTAATCCAAACCGACATCGGCGAGCACCTGCAACGGTTTCGTGATTTTCGTGTATCCTTCAAAGTGCGCTAATGCTTCAGCAACCGTCATATCCAACACTTCCACAAGATTTTTGCCTCTAAGGGTTACATCACGAATCTCTTTTTTGTAGCGTGTTCCTTTGCACTCTTCGCATTCTAAGTAGATGTCGGCAAGGAACTGCATTTCCACCTTAATGAAACCCTCGCCCTGGCAGGTATCGCACCGCCCGCCGGGTATATTGAAAGAAAAATAACCGGGCGAAAAGCCTTTTTGCTTCGCCTGATGAGTGCCCGCAAACGCCTCGCGGATATACTCGAACGCTTTTACATAGCTCGCAGGGTTGGAACGGGGGGATTTACCGATTGGTGACTGGTCAACAATTTCGATGGAGTCAAGGTACATCTCACCCGTGATTGAGTCGCACTTTCCGGGGTTAGTAACGCCGTTTCCCAAATTGCGTGCGATGTTATCGTAAATTATGTCGTGCACCAAAGTGCTCTTTCCTGAGCCGCTTACGCCGGTAACCACCACAAACTTACCGAGCGGGACATCAACATCGATATTCTTTAAATTATTAGCGCGTGCGCCTTTAACGGAAATTTGCGGCGTTTTTTCTAAGTTTCTTTTTTCCGGGAGAGGGATACTTTTAGCGCCCGAGAGATACTGCCCCGTCAGCGAGCGGGGGTCGTTTTTAACCTCTTTAAACGAACCCTGCGCCACTATCGTACCGCCGTTATTGCCGGCACGGGGGCCCATATCAATCAGAATATCCGCATTTTCCATCATTTCAGGGTCATGTTCCACAACGAGCACCGAGTTGCCAATATCCCTCAGGTTTTTCAAAATTTTAATAAGTTTCGAATTGTCTCGGGGGTGAAGCCCAATCGACGGCTCATCCAAAACATAGAGGGTACCCACCAACGCTGATCCAAGCGCGGTTGCTAAGTTGATCCGCTGCGATTCCCCCCCTGAAAGTGTGCTGCTGACGCGGTCGAGCGTCAGATAGTCAAGCCCCACATCATTAAGAAAGCCAAGTCGCTTGGTAAGCTCTTTCAGGATTCGTTCGGCTATTGTTCTTTCATATTCGGTCAGTTCTAATTCTTCGAAGAATTTCAGGGTTTTGGCAATTGGCATTGTAACCACATCGTGAATCGATTTGCCGTCAATTTTCACCTGAAGCGCTTCACGGCGTAACCTTGTGCCCTTGCAGGCTGTGCAATCGGTGTAACCGCGGTACCTTGCCAAGAAAATCCGGTTCGACATTTTATAGTTATTCTGCTCGATCTCATCAAAGAAAGCTTTCAGCCCCGTAAATTCAGGTGCGCCGTTAATAATAAGATTCACCTGATCTTCTGTCAGGTATCTGAACGGTTCGTTTATGGGAATTGAATATTTCTTTGCTGCGTTAATCAGTGCTCGGTTGTAGATGCTGTATTTAAGACTCTTCCACGGGGCAATTGCGTTGTTCACGATTGAAAGGTTGTCGTTCGGAACAACGAGATTCATGTCTATACCGTACATTTTTGAGAACCCCTGGCAGACGGGGCATGCACCAAACGGATTGTTGAAAGAAAAGAATCTCGGTTCAGGTTCTTCGTATCTTATTCCGCAGCATTCGTAAAACTGATTAAAATCTCTTATGCTGTAAGCGCTTTTCCCGTCGCTCGCCATTATCCAATTTTTTTCGGCGGTTGCGGGGGTTTCTTTCGGGTATTTCGTAATTTTTGCAGTTTCTACTTTGCCGCTGGCTTCTGTGCCGCTTGCTGTCCGGGGGCTTTGTTCTGCTGAAATTTTTTCCCCCGTTTGCCTTTTGCTCTTTGTAGTGTTTACCTTGGCTGACTCAGAAGTATCGTTACCGGAAAGATTTGCCGGCTCACCCTCAGAAATATCAACCGATTGTATAACCCTAAGGTGTTGCTCCCCTTCCTTGAAGCACATTTCGATAGAGTCGGCGAGGCGTGAACGCATTTCAGCCCTGCGAATTCTGAATCGCTCTGCGATCACGGTTATTTGGTTAACATCTTCCGGCAGGGTAGGGTTTTCGCCCAAATCGTGCAGGGTGCCGTCGAAGAAAACTCTGAAAAAGCCCCGTTTTTTTACCACTTCAATCTCTTCGGCGAGGCTTCTGCCTTCATGCTTCTGCAGGGGGAACCCGAGGTACCACTTCCCACCCTCATCCTGTTCTTCAAGAAATTCTATAACGGTGGTGGTGGAATCGCGCTTCACTTCTTTTCCGCAGACGAAGCAGATAGTTTTTCCGATTCGTGCGAACAGAAGGCGGAGGTAGTCGTAAATTTCGGTGGTCGTGCCGACGGTCGAGCGGTTGTTTTTCGAAATTGTTTTCTGCTCTATCGAAATTGCCGGAGCGATACCCGTGATAAGGTCAACATCCGGCTTGTTTATCCGCTCTAAGAACTGGCGTGCGTATGAAGAGAGTGACTCGACATAACGCCGTTGCCCTTCTGCGTAAATCGTATCGAAAACTAACGATGATTTACCCGAGCCACTCACCCCGGTGAAAACCACCAACTTGCCCGATGGTATTTCAAGATCGATGTTCTTTAAGTTATGCTCTCGTGCACCTTTTACTACTATGTTCCGTGCTTTGCGCTCGTTGGGCTTTTCGAGTGCCTTCTCGTGGGTCTTCATAAAATCAAGTATCAAATAAATAAAAAGCGACTTTAAATTTACTTAATTTTGTCCTTAATTGGTTAAATTTCGTTTAAAATAATTTTAAGAGCAAAGAAATGGTGATTAAAACGCTCGTTGCACTCCGAAATTGGTTAAATTTCGATTGGAATTATTTTAACGGTTTAATTCCCACTAATACGAAGCCTTTTTTTTCGTTATTTACAGAGTAAATTGAAATTTTTACTGTATTGTTTACGGGCCCGGTGAAAGTTGCTATCCTGACCGTTGAGCTGAACGGTAGTTCTCAAAACAGCGCATTTTAAGGAACGAAATCAGAATTAATCATTTTTGGAGGATAACAATCAATACTTAGCAATTAATCAATACTTAGCATTTTTACGGAAAATGTAATCAGAAATATGAACTTGCAGCTGAAGCGTAACTAAAACCATAAATTTTTCAGAAAAGCATAATTATCTTAGACAGCAGAATAAAAAAACAACACGAAAGAATTGAATGGAAATAACCCGCCGGATTGAAGATTTGTGCCTTCCCCCTTTGGGGCTTTCCCTTCCGTTTTTAAAGGATTTAGAGCGTTCAACTGCCGCTAAAATTGCTCTTTCCGAACAAATTCACCTGATTGAAAGTGAAAGCGAATTTAAGGATTTAATCAGGGAACACCTGCCGGGCTTCCAACCAACCCCCGGCGAAATCGGAAATGCCATTGCAAAAGGGGAGGAAATTATCGGCAGGCATCTTGAGTCAGGCGCTTCAGTTGCAACAATCTGGGATCCGGAATATCCTGTTGCGCTTAAAGAGATTTCCGATCCGCCTTTGATTCTTTATTATTTTGGCGATTTGTCGGTTTTGAACTCGGGGCGAAGTGTCGCCGTTGTCGGCACGCGTGAACCCACGGAATATGGTGCGGGTATCGCTTATATAGCCGGTGAGGTGCCGGCAAATTGTGACAGAACAGTGGTAAGTGGGTTAGCCCGAGGGTGCGATACTGCGGCTCACCGGGGGTGCATCGCTGCACGGGGGCGAACTGTGGCTTTTCTCGCACACGGGTTGGATATGATTTACCCGCCCGAAAACTCGGCACTTGCTCAGGAAATTGTTGAAACAGGCGGATGTGTAGCTACAGAGTATCCGGTGGGAACAAAAATGGCTTCCGATCTATTTAAAAGAAGGAACAGGCTTCAAACCGGCGCCACTTCCGCCACTTTTGTGATTGAAACCGACCTTAAAAGCGGCACGATGTTCACAGCAAAATATGCCCGTCAACAGGGGCGGAAGCTTTTTGTTTTTAACCACCCACTTGATAAACGAACTAAGGCGTGCGAGGGAAACCTGAAATTGCTTACTGATCCGGGCACAATACCCGTAACGGAGGAGGAACTTACAGGCGTTTTACCCATTTCCGGGTTGAATGATTAAGGGGTAAGATACGGTAGCACTGCTTTGCACCAAAGGTCTGATCTGCGGGCAGATTCCCGGGTGAATACTTAGCCGTGTGACGCAATACGCAATTCTTCGATTGGATTAAATTGCATTAAAACTTATATTTGCAGAAAAACTTATTTTTGTACAACAAGAAAATGAATTAACCGGAGGAAACATGAAAAAATTTGCATTCTTCGCAACAGCTCTCTTCTTATTTGCGTTCACTGCCAACGCACAAAAGGTGTATTCCGTTAAGTATTCAAGCCAAGCCGATGTGAAAGTGTATGTCGTGAAATATGAATCGCAGGCGGATCTGAAAGTTTACAAAGTTAAATATGAAAGCCAAGCCGGAAAAAATGACGGGAAGTGGTACTTCGTCAAATATGAATCGCAAGCGGATGTTAAAATTTACTTCGTTGACTATGAAAGCCAGGCGGACCTGAAAGTTTACTTTGTGAATTATGAGTCACAGGCCGGCTGGAGAAACCGGGATAAAATGCACCTGATGTATTAGTTAATCTAAGCCGGCAGAACTTTGTGTTCGTACCTGAATTAATATTCACTAAAGCGTCATTACTGATTAACTAAGCCGGCAGAAACCCCTGCTTTCTTTCAAACAGGATTTGAAGGCGGGCAAAACCATATCCGATTGCTGAGCCGATAAGTGCTCCCGCCAGCACATCCGACGGATAGTGCACACCGACATATAAACGGGAGAGCGCTATTAAAGCGGCAACGGTGTAAAGAATCCATTTAAATTTCGGATATAAGATCGAAAAAAAGACCGCCACGGCAAAATTGTTCAAAGCGTGGTTCGAGGGGAATGAATATGCGCCTGCTTTTCCGGCCGGCAAGTAAACATCGGTGAGGAAATCAAAAGGACGAGGGCGGGCAACCCATTCCTTTAAAAACCTCGCACCGAATTGGTCGCACACAAAAACTAATAAAATTACCATTACTACTGCAATTCGCCCCCGCTTTCCGCCGTAAGTAAGCAAAATCCCCACCAACAGAATATATGTTATAAACCAGCTGTTCACATCCGTTAAAATTGTGAAAAAACGGTCGAGCGCACCGCACGAAAGCGTGTGGTTGAAGAAAAAGAAAATGGCTTTATCTGTCTCAAAAAGAAATTCCATAGGCGACTAATTCAAAATAATTTAACCGGCAAAATAATTAATTTTTTCGGTAACTAATCCCAAAAACTTCCGGTTAATTCAAAAACTCCCAGTTAATTCCGAACCTGAAGTTCCTCGGCAGAACGGGGTAATATGGCACAAGATAATATTTTGCGCCAAGCAGATTCTCAAAAGCTACAAAAACAGTTGCAACTTTCTGTATCGTGCCCGCTAAGAAGAAATCAAGCTGACCGGAAGCCGGCACATCCTCTTTCCATGGCTCGTAAAGCACACGATCCGAGATAAAATTGTACGCAATAGCCACGGAAGAGCTTCGGAAACTGAAAGAAAGCGTTGTTCGCAGGTTAAGCGCCTCGTTGAACAGGATACTCGCATAAGTTACCCCCGCTTTTCCGTTTATTGCGGGGATCATGTCTTTGCCTGAACCTTCAAGTTTTCGCTTGTTGTACTGTGCGTTCACAAATCCCGTGAAATTCCCGATTGAATAAGCAACATTTCCCACGACACCATAGTAGAACTTTTGAGGCATTTCTACAGGGTTAGTGAGGAAACTAACATAAGAACCTAAGAGAATTTCCAAATCAAACGGTATAATGATAGAATTGAGTTGGTTAAATTCATCGTTTGATGCCCACCCCAGAAGCGAAACATAAACGGGACCTGATTTAACAGTAAACTCGGCTTCAAATTTTGTACTCTTTGTCTCGCCGCCGAAAATACTTCTTTCAATGTTTAAGCTTTCAATATAACCAACACCGGCGCGGAAATTTATCTCATCGGTTATTGCGGCTTTCGCCTCACCGCCAATTCCGGAATAATGATTTTTGTTGTAAATGAAAAATTTACCGAACCCGGAAAGTTCAAATCCGGCAAGTTTACCCGTTATCGTGCCACCGACTGAAAAAGATGTTTTTTTCTGCGGGAAAAGTTCTTCCGTCCATTCATCGTTTGCAAACCATGAGTTTGTCACGGTAAGGGAGGAATAATTTGCGTTCAAATCGGCGTCAAAATGTTTTGTAGCGAAAGCGGATCTGAACGAGGCGCCTGTAATCGAATATCTGTTGTTGGTCATGATTTTGTCAGGGCTGTTTCCCGGAGCGGTTTCATTCTGCCGGAATTCGCTCAGTTCAGTCAGGTGGTAAACTGAACCTTCGAAATAGCTTGAAGTACCCAAAGAGCCGAAAGCTTTGAAGTGCAGCCTGTTCTGAGTGCTCTTTTGGTATCTGTTCAGATATTTCACCGGTGCGGCACGATCGTCGTAGAGAAAATCATCTGCCGTTTTGCCCGGCACACCGGCAGCGAGCACTTTTGCGGAATCGTAGTCCACGCCGCCGTTTAAGCCCACATCGTGCTGAATATAATCATATCCGGCGAGCAGGTTTATTTTGTTTGAAATGATGTATTTCAGTTTAACTTTACCCCGCCACAGAGAGAGGTCGCTGTTTCTGAAGCCGTCGTTAACCTTGTTGTTTGCCACTTCCGTAAAAAGAGTGAACCGATTGCTGAGTGTTTGGTTATACTGCACATCGATATAGCCCTCGCCTGCGGGACCTTCAAAATATTTAATTTTTGAGTAAGGTGCGCCTGAAATAAAATCCCGTCCGGTAACCCCAAGGGTGATTTGTTTTGGAGTAGCCGCGTAAACAAAGCCCATGTACGAGGGGTAAAGCGAAATTTTATCGATGTAGCCTTCCTGCAAGTAATCGAAATAAAACGAACCCGTGGTGCCGTTGTTTATTTCAATTCCGTCTTCTAAAAACGAGATTTTTCCGTTCCCTTCGCCGTAGAAAACCATTTCAGAGGGTTGCCCGAGGAACCCCATGCTTCTGTTGTATGCTACGGGGAAGTGTTGCAGAAGTGTTGCCCCGTTCCTGAAATTCATCAGTTTGAGGTCATCCTGCGAAAATTCCCATGTAGCACCCAACATAGGCAACTGATAAAGTGGTGCAAGAGTATCTATGATAACACTGTCTTTTATGTCGCGTGGCAGATATCTCGTTGAGTCAACGGATACTTTTGCCGTATCTCCCGGGGCAACGAGTGGATCGTGCCCTGAAGATGGGTTTTCCTGTGCAAAAAGCGACAAAGAAAACAAAACGGTACCTGATAAAAGGCGGATGAGTGATTTCATTAAATTATCTCTAAATTTGCACTGTTAATATATTAAAAATGAGCATTAGTTGTCTGACAATAAAAAATCAGTAAAAAATTCATCACACGCTTATTACGGCAAAAATAAACCATCTTCCGGGAAAGGTTTTGGAAAGCGAGCCTCCGGTGAGGGTGCAACCAAGCGTAAAGGCAGTACACAAATGCAGCCGGTGGCAAAAGGTGTTGGGAAAAAAGAATTTGGAGGCAAAACACCACTTCTGCCCGGAGGGGCTGCACCCGCCCGATTTTTTATAAATGAAATTTCACTCGGTGGCGACGGCACATTTTTCCCTGATTTATCCAAAACCACCCTGTTGATTCTCGGAAGTGGTTTTACGATGTTGCTGCCTTTATTTGAGAAGGTCGGTTTTGGATCAATTCATGCTGCGTGCGATGATAATGAGGAGATTTTTGGCTACAAAGCAAACACACCGAAAGAAAAACAGGTGCCCGCACTCTTCGTTGATTATGCTTCGCTTGACCATAAACCGGAAAGCTTTGACTTCGTTTTTTGTCAGGCTACTCTTGCTTCGGGTTATCGTAACAAACTGATTAAAGAGATAAAAAGAATATTAAAACCGGGCGGTTTGTTGATAACAAGTGAGGTTATTTGCGCTAAAAAACCGGCACCTACTTTTTTGAACGATATCCTTTCCGGTTCAGGGCAAGACCCCCTTTACTCCGATGAGTTTGAGTCATATTATACTTCCCGAAAATTTGAATTGTTAAACTCCGCAGACTTCACTGATGAACTCGATGAGTTTTATATAACCTGGTATAAAAAGCTCGAAAACAGCCTGAAATCTGCCTCTTCAGAGAAAAGACTGGAAATCAGAAAAGAATTTGCCGGCGAAAAACATGAAATAACCACCATGGTGAAAGGCGGCGCTCTGAAATTCCTCGAATTTAAAACCCTTATTTTGAGGAAGTTGTAAAGGAATTATTTGCGTTGTGAAAAATTGAGCACATACCGTGTTAAAAAACATTAGATTTTAAGTAATTGCAAAATCTGAATTATTGAAAAATAAAATTGCAGTAAATGAAAATTCAAAAGAACGAAATTATAGAAGTTATTGTGGAATCTTACGCCTTTGAGGGTAAAGGCGTTGGGTTCATTAAAGATATTCCCACAGCGAAAACCTTGGTTGAAGCCGCAACCGCCAAAACTACAATTGACGGGCAACAGTCAGCCGGAAACCCAACCGTTGAAGCCCCAACCGGCGAAACCCCAACCTTAAGCCCGGCAACCCACAATCCGGGATTGAATAACGGATTAAACGCTCCGGAGGCAACAACCGATCGGGGGTTCGTTGTGTTTGTTCAGGGCGCGTATCCGGGCGAGAAAGTCCGTGCCAAAGTAAAAAAAGTAAAGAAAAACTACGCAGAATCTGTTCTGACCGAAGTTCTGATACCTTCACCTCACAGAATAAAGCCGGAATGCCGGCACTTCGGAGTCTGTGGCGGATGTAAACAACAAGACTTAGTTTACCCGGAGCAGGTGGCGCACAAACAAGCACAGGTTGCCGATATTTTCAAAAAAATTGGCGGAATCGAAAACTTTCCGCAAGAACCACTCGCCGCCTCGGATAAACAATATTACTACCGTAATAAAATGGAGTTTTCGTTCTCGCAGAAAAGATGGCTGACGCAGGAAGAAGCAGGAAACCGGGATGTTACTAATCTGGGGCTTTTTCTCGGGCTTCATGTGCCCGGTGTGTATGATAAGGTTCTCGACCTGCAGGAGTGTAAACTGCAGTCACCGCTTTCAGAAGAAATTATGATTTTCACGCGGGAGTATTTTATCGAGAAGGGGATGGATGCCTATTCAACTAAAACGCACACCGGCTACCTGCGAAACTTGGTTATACGGCAATCGGAAAACACCGACGACCTGATGGTTAATCTGGTAACATCCAGGGATGAGCAGGCTGTAGCCTATAACTACGCTTCGGTTTTAACGCAGAAATTCCCTGAAGTTACAACGGTTGTTAACAACATCAACACTTCGAAAGCACAGGTTGCAAAAGGTGAGTACGAAATAGTGGTGCTTGGCTCCGGCAAAATTTATGATAAAATCGGCGACTACAAATTTGGGATAAGCGCCAATTCCTTTTTTCAAACCAACACACTGCAGGCGGAAAAACTCTACTATATCGCGCTCGAATATGCCGGGTTGAGGGGAAATGAAGTGGTGTTCGACCTTTATTGCGGGGCGGGGACGATCACAATTTTTATGGCGTCTCACTGCCGGGAGATTTACGGGTTCGAAGCAGTTCCCGACGCAATTATGGACGCAGAGACGAACAAAAACCTAAATAATGCGCCAAATGCTCATTTTTTTATGGCGGATCTTTATAAAAGCTTTTTACCCGTGGTGGCAGAACGAAAATTGCAGAAGCCTGATGTTGTGGTGCTCGACCCCCCGAGAAGCGGGCTCCACCCTAACACGCTTTCTGATGTAATTTCTCTGTCGCCTGCAAAAATTGTGTATGTAAGTTGCAACCCCGCAACACAGGCGAGAGATGTGAAAGAGTTTTTGGAAACGGGATACAGGCTTGTTAAGTCCCGGGCTGTGGATATGTTCCCCAATACCTGGCATATCGAAAATGTTGTGCTGCTTGTGAAATAGGTTGCTTTAACAACCAAGCCTAATAACCAAGAAAAATAATATCTTCGCACAGTTTAAGTCCGCCGACACCATTGGTCATAATCACAATTCCTGAGCCGGATTGACGGTCAAATTCGTGGTAGCACTTAAAGCCTGAGCTGTTAGAGCCACTGTGGTAGAATATGTCCCCGGGGACATTCCCTTTATTAGTTTCATGAAGCTTTCCTTTAACCTCATCTTTGAGTGTTGAAACTTTTTTTTCCGGGTCATTAACAGCCCTGCTAAGTTCTTCACCGGCCGGTGATGGTGAGGGAGACAGCGAGCCTTCCGTCTCATCAATTGCCCAGCCAAGCCCGCGGAAAGTTTTGATTCCGTTTCGTTTTCCGCACCGTTTTTCCGGTTCTCTTTCCGGAGATTCCGCTTGACGGGAAAATATTGTATCAACTGTGGCAGGTAATAAAAACCCAAAATCTTTTTCCCCTGATTTTAATATTGCCGTTAACACACGGGCATAATCAAGCGCCGAGCAATACAGAGAATAACCCGCATTTGCACGAGTGTAAGCCGTTTTTTTCAGAAACCCGCCTTCGGAGTTGTGCCCGGCGGCGATTTTGTAATCTAAATTTTGCCGCCAAATGAAACTCGAGTTTTTCAAGCCAAGTTTTGAAAAAATTAGCTTTTCAGCCAACACTTCAAGCGGTTCACCTGTTAGTTTTTCAACCACTTTCTGCAGAAGATACATCCCCTCGCCTGAGTATTGGAAACGGGTGCCCGGTTCAAACTCAATGGGCAAATAGCCGTTTTCTTCATCTTTGCTTTCGCGCCAATTCGGCAAGCCGGAAGTGTGGGTGAGTAACATTCTCGGGGTGATCTTTTTCCGCCACTCCTGTCCCATAAATGAAGGGTCATCAAAGATTTTCCAAACGGGTTCGTCTAATTTTAGTTTTTCCTCTTCAACCAATTTCATCGCAACAAGTGAGAAAATCGGTTTAGACATTGAGCACGCTTCAAACATTGTTGAATCGGTAACCAAGGCGTAGTTTTTATATTGAATATCTTTTGGGTGGGTTTCAAAACTTGTTGAGTCGGCAACCGGGGTACTGTTTTTAGGTAAAATATCTTTGGGGTGTGCGTTAAGGGTAGTGGAATCGGAAACGGGAACGACTTTCCGAATATCAGAAACACCAAAATTGCCTGCCCACACAATTTCACCTCTTTTGATTACCACGCACGAAACACCGGGCACTTTGTAGCGCTCCATCAAAACGGGGATTAAGCTATCCAAACGGGTGTTGCTGCATAATGAAGTATCTTCTGCAATGGTATTTGCTGCCACCACCCCGGTTGAGGAGTTTTGCGCCAAAACGCGGGTATGCCCGGAAACCGGTGCTTCATTGTTCATTCCTGCAAGCCTAATTGACCCGGTTACCCCCGAAAAGCCGGTAAGTCCAAGAACCGGTGCTTCATTTACCATTTCCGCAAGCCCAATCGATAAAGTTTGCGCATAAACTGCAACCAAATTGCTTAAAAACAAGACCAAAGTCATAAATCGCAATACCTTAAACCGTTCCGGCAGCAATTTTAGATTACAGGGAAATTTGTGCAAAATCATTGTACACTAATATCGAAAAACTCAGAAAATCCCATCTAAACAACCAACACAGCTACGCCTGAAAAAAGTAGAGAGCAGAAGACAGGAAAAAAACCAAAAGCAAAAACAAAGGAAAAACAGAAAGCATTAGCAAACGGCTCACCTTTTCATCTTTCTTACTGCATCCGGAGTGTATTTCGTGCACTTTGGATAGTCCGGAATATTAATTGTATCCGCAAATATTTCGGGCATACCACCGGTGTGAATAAAGAGGACGGTAGAGTCCTTCCGCAACACTTCCCGTTTTGCAAGATCGAACAGCCCCGCCATCGCTTTGCCTGTATAGACCTGGTCCAAAATCATCCCCTCGAGCCGTGCGCAGGTTTCGGCTGCGTCCATTGCAATTTTGATGTGCTTCGCATACTCTTCGTGGTAGCAGTCGTAAACCGTGAATTTTACATCAGCAAAGGCGGGTTCAAGTCCAAGAAGTGCAGCCGTCTGTGCAGCCAGCACCTTCGTCCGACGGGTGATATCCGCAACAGTTCTCGAAACGCTTATCCCCGTTACCTCCGCATTCGGAAGAAACAACGAGGCGCCCAAAACACAGCCCGCCAAAGTACCGCACGAGCCAACCGGGGTGAAAATGTGAACCTTGTCGTCATGTAATTGACCGGCTAATTCCTCCATTGCCTTAACATAGCCCAAAGTTCCGTGCGGGGTTGAACCACCCAAAGGAAGCGCATAAGGATTTTTCCCCTCCTTTTTTAGTTCTTCGCACACGGCAAACTGCAGTGTTTCGAGGTCCTCGTCTTCGTCGCTGCCGTTTATGTAATGAATTTCGGCGCCAAAAAAGACATCGAGCAAAAGGTTTCCCTTAAATTCGTTAAAATCTTTCCCACCAAGAACAAGAACAACCTCTAATCCTAATTTTCGGGCAGCAGCTGCGGTCATTCGTGCGTGGTTTGATTGCTGCCCCCCGACCGTTACTATGGTATCATACCCCATTTTAACCACCTGCGCAAGTTCAAACTCAAGTTTTCGTGCTTTATTTCCGCCGAGTGCAAGCCCGGTCAGGTCATCCCGTTTAATCAGAATTTGTTTTAAGCCTAAGTGTTGCGCCAACCTATCGGCAGTCTCTATCGGGGTGGGCAGATTTGCGAAGTGCAGCCGCTCTATTTTCTCAAACATTTTGTTCTCTTTTTATTCTTTGTTGTTGCGGTTTTTAACCGATACAAAAATAATCATTTCCTCTGCGATTTTAAGCAACTGAAAAAAAGCAAGAAAAGAATTGTTGAGCAACCGAAATATTTAGGGTGCTGAAAGGCTGAACAACCAACACTTCCCTTAGCAGAAGCAACCATTTCAAGCCGGTGAACCGGTACGGGGTTAAACAGGTAGAGTGTGGTAATTACTTCCCCGGTCAGAAGCAACCATTTCAACCGCAAGAACCCCAAAAACAAAAAGCAACGAACCACCAAAATAAAAGGAAACCCTTAGGGGGTTTACACATTTTTTGCCATCTTTGTGGAATAGAAAAGAGAAATTTCAGATGGATGATATTTTACAAAAAGCCCGACCCCTTTTTGAGGGAATTAAACGACACACTACACTAACACCTGAGTGTGAAAAAAAGATTGCCGCTCACCTGACAACTAAAGTCATCCGGCGGCGGCAATATCTTCTCCATGAAGGGCAGGTTGCACGGGCGGCATTCGTTCTAAAAGGTTGCCTTCGTTCATACTCAATCGACGAAAACGGCTTCGAGCACATCCTCCAGTTTGCGCCCGTGAACTGGTGGATAACTGACTTATACAGCCATATATCTCAAAAACCAAGCTCTCTGAATATTGACGCATTGGAGGACTCCGAAGTGGTGCTCCTCTCACGAAAAGACCAATTGGACCTCTTCGATGAAGTGCCGGCTCTCGAAAGATATTTCCGGATTATCAGTGAAAACTCACTAATCAATAACCATCGGCGCCTGATCGACAAAATGGCGCTAACAGCAAAAGAGCGCTACCTGAAGTTTTGCACCACATACCCCTCGCTAATAAACACACTGCCACAGAAGCAAATTGCTTCTTATATCGGCATAACCCCGGAGTTTTTAAGCAAAATCAGATCGGAAAGGGGTTAAAGTTAACCCTCCTTCCAATCGGTGCAATTTTTTCTGCGTTTAGCCGCAAAACAACAAAAAAAACTAACACCCTCCAATCACTCTGGTTGATTTCTTCTTCGGAGCGGCACTTTTCTTAGAAGCAGCAATTAAAGCAGGAAGCTCTTTCGCTGCGCGCACCCTGAAACGGTGTGTGTCTTTCTCCTGTCGGGTTACCGGTTCTTTATCAGATTTGTACTCCAAAATACCCTTTGTGAAAGCAGCGAACCCACCTTCGAGTATCGCATAGTTTTTGAAACCAAGCTCTGAAATAATATATGCAGCCTTCCGTTCCGAAAACTCGTCATTTGCTACAACAATTATTTTCTTGTTTTTTTGAGCGAGCAGCTTGTGTGCGTCTTTACCGAAAAGTTCGTCGAATGTCATATTAACCGAACCGGGGAGGGCAAGTTTCTGATATTCTTCGGTTGATCTCAGGTCGATGATCTGAATTTTATTGTCTTTATCCAACACCCGGAAAGCCAGTTCATCGATACTCATCACATTTTTATCATAAGCAGAAGTGCCGGCACCCTCGTTTTCTGAATTTGCACCCATCGCAGTCGCTCCCTGTGCATCACCAACCTCAACCTTGCCCTCACTTGTACCGGCATCTGCATTTTTACCACCGGCAGCACTACCCCCGCCAACTTCGGCACCACCACTTCCTGCACCTGTTTTCACAGAAGCCTCTGCCGCTGCGGTTGCATCCGCAAGCAACGCTTCTCTTCTTTCAGGCATGAAGAGAGTTAAAAAACCAATAACAAAAAGGGTGATTCCAAGCCCGAAATAGAGTTTTTTCGGCTGCAATTCAGGGTTTTCTGCTTTGTTAACTTTCTTTTCCACCCAAGTGGTGAACCAAAACGCCCCCACTGCCATTGCCGTCATCCCGAAAGCAAACAAACCCTGTGAACTGCCCGTTAGGTCGTAAATTGTTACCATTCCTAAGTTTTCAGCTTTGTATAGCCCCTCTAACCACGGATAGCCTTCAGCGAATAAAAGGACGCCAAGAAATCCACCGAGCACAAACACCATAGCGTCAATCTTGCCGATTGCTGCTGCGCAAACGCCGGTGCCGGGGCAAAACCCTCCGATCACAAACCCCAAACCCATTATTAAGCCACCTACGATTGCCGACCATAAAAATGTTGGGTTAACATAGATGAGGCTTAAATCAAGCAAGCCAAAGTGTCCAAGCGCTACAACTCCTATCATCGCAGTTACACCAGCTGTGAAGAAAACACGCAAAACGGTGAAATCGTATCCGTAGAACAAACCGACCAACTTTTTGGAAGTGGAAAATCCGGCTTGCTCTAAAATAAATCCGAATGCAACGCCGATCAGAAGCGCCACAACAAAATTAAGTTCATTTCCGATAAAATCAGGTACTAACGGTCCCATTATTTACCTCCTTCCAACCAAAGTTTTCTGAAGAACCATGCGAAAGCGTAGGCCCCTCCGAAAATGGCAAACATAGTAATCAATCCGCCGGCAGAAAGAACCGCCATTCCGCTGAGCGCTGCGCCGCTGGTGCAACCGCGCCCTAACTGCGAGCCAAACCCGAAGAGCAGTCCGCCGATCAGTGCGGTTACAACTCGTGTTTTGCTTGTTATTGTTGGTATGTGCTCAAGTGTCAGGTTTAGTCTGTTTGAAATTAATCCGGAGATAAAAGCACCGAAAATAACCCCAATAACCTCAAAAACTAACCAGTTCATCAGTGGGTTGTTGTCGTGCTCTTTCATATATTCTTTGTAGAAATCTGCGTTGTTAGTGTGAGCCGGCGCCACAGCCGTAACGGTAGCAACCACGCCACTTTTAACGGCACCGCTCGCACCCAACCCTCGCCCGGTAACGAAAATGGTGAGTAAAAGCAACAGACCGAGAAAGAAACCCGCCAAATATGGGTTCATATATTTTGTATCGTTCATCGTTTTCCTCAATCTAAATTTTTAGCCGGCAGCGCCGGTGTTTCTGTTTCGGAAATATCAGCAGCAGCCTCTGCGCCCGCCACTTCCTTAATTTCACTCCCCTTTTCTGATTCTTCCTCCTCCAAATCCTCGTAGCCTGTTATCATAGCCTTAAGATTAGTGGTAGGCTTGTGCCCGGTGGTTATCAGATATAAGTGCACTATAACAAAGGCAACAAGCGCAAAAGCACCGGCGGTGTGAAACAATGCAATCGGCTCAACGCTGTTAATATCCAACCCGACAACTCCGCCCGCCTGTGGGTATCTGTAGAACATGTAAAGTAAACCTGAGATAACCATCACCGGAATTACCAAAAGCTTCAAGCCGGCGTAAACTAAGCGCTGCAAAGGGTTTAGCTTGCTTAGCACTGTCTTCTTTGTGGGGTGGGGAGCATCCCTGAAAATTCCGATCAGGTAGAAATTAATCTGAGCTTTTATGTTTGTAAGTGTGGGCACATATTGCTTCCACTCACCGGTAGAAAAGTGCCAGAATATTGCAAACGCAATTAGAATTATGAAAGCATAAGCGGCAATGTTGTGGTACTCAACAGCGTTCTGATAACCAAAAAAGGTGAAAGAACCGTGAATTTCAAACCCCGTGAAACCGAGAAAAAAGATCAGGAATGCCTGAGTCCAGTGCCAAAACCGTTCAAACGATTTATAGATATAAACTTGCTTTTTCATTTTGCACCTCCTTCTTTCCTCTTTTTGGAAGAATAAACCCTAATCGATCCGTGAATGAAAACGCCGAGCAAACTGACAGCGATCAGTAAAATTCCGGCGGAATCAATAAACGGAGAGTGGTCGCGGGCGGGCATATAAAAATCGTTCAGCCCGGCTAAACGGCTTCCGTTGTTTGTGTGGCACTCTATGCACTTAACTGATTCTTCCTTAGGCGCCACCATGTGGTTTATGGGCCAGGTCATCTCGGTGTTGATGAATGTATATTTGCCACTGAAAGGCAACCCTACATCTTTCATTCCAACGGCTGAAGCTCTTGCCCAGTCGAAATCTTTCCAAAATGCACCTTCGCCTTTTTCATCTGCAAAGAGTTTTGGCTGAATTAACATTTTGGTAACAGGGTCATAAGGTTGCTTTGCCCTGTGGATTTTTACGGGGATAATTTTGGAATCAGGGTCGGAATAAGAACCGTTAAGTGTGTTTATTTCCAAAGGCTTGGAAGTGTCGGAAACCGTATCCCCCAGCAGATAATGATCGGCTGTGCCGTTGAACCAAATATATTCCGGCTTCAGGTTTTTACCCCACTTAAACGATCCTTTAATCGAAAGGTAGGTGTGGTTGCCGTCTTTATCGTCGGTTTCAAAAGGCTTTCCGTCGTGAAGTTCCCCTGCAGTTGACCAGTCCCAGTCGGTCTTTGTAGCGTTAACCTTTGCGTAAGTTGGGATGTGGCAAGTTTGGCATGCAACTTTAAGCGTGTGCTCATTTAAGATGGAAGCTGCGTGTGGCGCTTCAGTGTGGCACTGCTCGCACGAAGACCTGTCGCGGTTCATTGAAGAAAGTGAGTAAATTTTCCCTTTTAAATTATGGTTTTCTGCGGTGTGGCAGTCAACACAGGCTAAATTAGAACCTTCAACCGCCATGTGTACATCCACCTCTTTTGAGGGTTCAAACATCGATTTTTCAAGGTCGCCGTGCTTAACATTGTTGCCGCCACCGCCATAGAAGTGGCAAACCCCACAATTTGATCTTTTGGGCAACCCGACGCTCTGCGCAACTGCGCTTAGATCAACCGAAGGATCGGGGTCACCCGACATTTCAGCGCCTTTGGCGTAAGTTTCTGAATTATCGTGGCAGACAAGGCAGTCAATGTTGGTGGAATCGGTGAAAGAAGAAAGGTCTGCGGTCATTCCAAAACCGATGTGGCATTTGGCGCAGCTTTTTTCGTTCCCTTCAACACCTATGCAGAAATTATTCAGTGCATTATGTTTACCTATATGTATAATTCCGCGCCCTTTCACATACTCTTCCCTCTGCCAGTTCCAGTGGCTGGAAGCCATAACTTCCTTGTGGGTTTCCGTGTGGCACGAAATGCAGGCTTCGGTAACATCCTGTGCACGGCTGAACTTCTTCTTCAGCACAGTGAATTTAGAATGATCAACCGAAGGTATATGCTTTTCAGTGGATTTTTCCTTAAGTTGTGAGGTGAGTGTTTGCGGTATCTCTTTAGGACGGAGAAATAAAATTACGCCTACAATTGTAAGGAAAAAAACAACCAATAATCCAATTATTTTTTTCATAATGTATAGTCAATTCAATGTTCAAAACAAAAAATACTTTATACCCTAAAATAAATTTTCGCACGGTCATTAGCAAGAAAAAATATGATATTTATAAAATATTTTCGTATTATAAGTACCAAACGGTATAATACCGTTAGAATTTGGAGATAATAAATTCATAAATGCTGATTACTTCGCTAAATTGACGGTTTTTAACAAAGGGTGGTGAAGAACTGTTAAATTAGTAAATAGCCTGACAACCCTGAAAGATGATGGTTTTTTAGAGTAAGTTCTGCAGAAATGATTAATTCATAAAAAACCGATCATACCGCACGAGGATAGTGTATAGACAAAGAGGGCTGAAGAAATAATTAATTCAAGAAAAAACCGATCATACCGCACGAGGATGGTGTTCAGAGAAAGAAGCGTCAAAAATGATTAATTCATAAAAAACTCTGCCGCACGGGAAAATATCGTGTCGAACCCCTCCTGAACCTCGTTTTGTATATTCGTTAGCGTAGGGAAAGGGTTTTCGTGTGAGTAAGAATAATCGGGGTCTAACACATCGATTGTAATCTCTTTTGGGTGGTCCGATTTTAGACTTTCTCTTATAGCATTTGGGGTCATAACCATGTCTTTTTCCAATGCAATGCCATAGAGGCGGTCCCTGATTTTTGCCAGATGCCTTTTCCGTGTTTTTAACCCATCGTTATCGGAAAGCATCGATCTGAATAGGTAGCTTTCGACTGATTCGCTTGAAATCAGTGCGCGCATTCTGTCATCTGATGAGAGGTTTTGGTCGAATCTGTCGATGTAAAAATCCTGAAGTGATTTAGCCGCTTCACTGTCTAAAATATATTTGTTAACGGGGTTCATTCTCTCTAAGGTGGGCCCCCCGCAGAAAAGGAGACACTTCGAGGCATTGAACAACCCAAGCGGATTACTCATCATTATAATTTGCGAAACGAAAGCGCCGATTGAATAACCGAAAATATTGAAAACGGTGCCTTCTTTCATTCCCTTAATCTCCCCGTTTTGCGCCATATTCGCAAGTTTGGTTATGTCGGAAATTGTCTGTAACCCGGAATAGAAAAGCCTCTGCGGCACAAACTGCAGACGCGAAGAAATGGCGGCGTTAGCCGGGCTTGAGCGCTCAACCTCCGGCAGAAGATTCTTTCTTTCGTTTGAAATTTGTTTCATTACACGAAAATCCGACCAGTAAGCCGGCGCCCTGTGCATGTGAAAAGCGATGGGGAAAAGCACAACCGCCTGCCCCGTTAATTTCGAAAGGCGGTGCGCCCATGGAAGGTATTTATCCCACCCCCGTTCGTTCAAACCATGCAACATGAGTATGGCTGAACTGCTTCCGTTAACAGATCTTCCATGAGTGGACTTTCCATTAGCGGATTTGCCGTCAGATGATGAATCTTTCAAAATGGTGAAGTTAAAGGCATTATTTTCTGCTATCAGTCTGTCCGGCTGGTTTAGTTTTTTCATCAGATAACGGTCAGAGAACTCATTGTGCGAAAGGAAATATTTCATTAATGCGCGCATTAACGGCGAAAGGTCGGAATATTCATCCCCTTCGGGCAGCGTGTTTTGGAAGTCGCTGATGAACGGATGGTTTGTTATCGTAACACCGGCAGCCTCCGATTTAATAAAAGGGGCGGTGGTGTTAAATTCTTTTCTCAACAGAGTTGATAAATCTAAAAGGTTCATTATTTTCGGTTATTCTTTGTTTTCGATTCTTTTTGTGGTTTTGTTGTTCCGGCGTTAACGCTTTTTTTTGGTTTGGCTATCCTGTGTTTTAGCTTTTACGATCTTTTCTGTTTTAGTTTATCGGTTTTGCATTTCTGCGTTTTAGCTTTTTCCGGATTTATAATTTTCAGTTTTTGCTGTTTTCCGGTTTGTTGTTATTCGAGCGCTTGTTGATTTTTGCTTTAAGGGCAACAATCTCCTTTTTCTTCTTTTTAAGCAAGTCTTCCCAGCGTGAAATGCCGGTTTTAAAAAGCTCCATTTTTTCAAATAAACCGGCAATTGCAGCCAACATTTCATCTAATTTAGCATTCGCATTTTCAGGTTCATGCAATTCCGAGTCGGCAGATAGGTCAAGAAAAGCCCTGAAATAATCGGAAACTTTTTTAATTTCTTCTAAAGAATAGCCAAAAAGTTGCAGGTCTTTAATCAGGTTGGAAAAGAAAACCCAGTGCTGTGCGTAAAGCCTGTATCCGCCTTCGGTTCGCATTTCCGGCTCGATAATCCCGATTTCTTCCCAGTGTTTGATTGTTCTCGGGCTTACTTTCACATTATCGGCAAGCTGCCCGACAGTCAGGTAGCTTTCGTTCAGGTTCTGATGCCCGCTTTCGCCGGCAGTTTTAGGCAACCCAACTTTTTTAATAATTTTCTTAATTTCTTCAAGATCATATCCGAGTTCGTATAGTTTTTTCAGGTATTGCCCCCGCTCAAACTGGTATGCTGTGAAAAGGGGCTCACCCTCATCGGAAGTACCGGAAGGCTTCACCAATTCCGCTTTTTCCCACTCTGAGAGTACCCTTTTTGAAACACCAACCTTATTAGCAAACTCGTCGGAAGTGTAAATTTCTTTCATAACATATACCTATTCGTACACCTTTAAGGAAAAATAACAGTTAACGGATACTAATATACACGATTAAATTTACCAAACAAGCGAAAAATGAATATTTTTTCATTTTTACCACCATTACTATAAAAACAAATATCTTTGTAGGTCAGATAATTTGAATTAGTGAGAAAATGCTTAAAGCAAAAACAAGAAAACGGATAATATTAGACTATATCTTCATGGCAATAGGCGCTTTTTTGATGGCGCTTGGTATTGGTGTCTTTTTAGTTGACGCAAAAGTGGTGCCCGGAGGCGTAAGCGGGCTTTCGATGGCGGTTTATTACTTCACCGGTGGAGCTATCCCCGTTGGTGTTATGATTTGGGTGTTTAACATCCCTCTTTATATTTGGGGATTGAAAGAGCTGGGAAAATCGTTCGGAATAAGAACTTTTTTCGGGTTCACCGTTAATTCTTTATTTATTGATATTTTAAGAGGGGATTTCCCGGGGCTTGGGTTTATTCGCCTGCAGGACTCTGCTACGATCCAAGACCTGATGAAACACGATTTCTTCTTTTTAATCCTGATTGGCGCTGTGTTGCTTGGTACCGGGCTTGGGATAATTTTCAAGTCGGGGGGGACAACCGCAGGCTCCGATATTGTTGCTGCAATTCTTCGAAAAAAATACGGCATGAAGCCCGGCACCGCTATCGTTCTAATCGATATCTTTGTGATTTCGATCGCCGGATTGGTTATCGAGTGGAAAGGGCTAAGCCCCGAGAGACCCGCACTCTCGTTAACTCTTTATGCGCTTCTGTTGGTTTTCGTCTCTTCCAGATTGGTCGATTTTATTCTCGATGGATTCGACTATGCAAAGGCGGCGATTATCATCTCAGACCAAAACAAAGAGGTCGCAGAAGCCATTATGCACGAACTAAGCAGAGGTGCAACCGCTTTGAAATCACGAGGGCTGTATAAAGATGTTGACAGGGAACTGATCTACACAGTTATCACCAACAAGGAACTGCCACTACTTACAGAAATTGTGCACAGGGTTGACCCCTCCGCTTTTATGGTGATTAACGATGTGCACGAAATCCTGGGCGATGGCTTCAGAAGAAGATTTTAATTCTTCTGAAGCCCAAAACGCTTATTCGCCCGAGCTTGCAACGCTTTAGTGGCTAAATATTTTTTAAATCAGCCGTTCCAGAAATCCGGGCGTAAAAACCACCCCAAATACCCACCTTTTAGTGGCTAAATACTTGTTAAATCAGCCGGTTAAGCACATCATTCAGGATAGAGTCTGCCATTTCGGTGGCTGAGTGTTGCAATTGTGCGCATTCATCTTTCATCGACTGCACATAGCCGGCATCTTTTATATCCTTAAGATTAATCAGAACATTCAGCACACCTCCCTGAACACAGGTGAGCGCCATCCGTGCACCGACGGTAACATCCGTTATCGAGTTGGGGTTGCCGTACTCTTTAACCACTTCACATATTTTGATGGCTTCAAACCCCAATTTTGCGGTGTTTAACGGCACCTGAACGGCTTTCTTCAACCCTGCCTGCATTTCCGCAAAGCGATGGTCTTTTTCCGCTTGCGTGCCTTGCGGCAAACGCATTGCATCCATATATTCGTTGAAAGCGTTTGAATCATCATCGATGTTACGAATCAATTTATCCTTAATTTCCTGTGCTTTAACCGAAAGGTCATCTAACATTTTATCGTGCTCGCCCGTAGCTTTTTTATATGCGGTAAGGTTCACCACCATCGAAGCCAAAGCAGCACCAACAGCGCCTGCCATCGCTGCAACTGAACCGCCACCGGGAGCCGGGGATTCCCGTGAAACTTCGTCAGCGAAGCCTGTTACGGTCAGTTCAGCCAACGCCTTGGGGCTGGTTTTTGGCAATCCCAAAACCCTTTCCTCAATATTAAACGGTGAAACATCGGTTAACCCGAGAGACTGCGAAGCTGTTTTCAGCACATCCATCACCGGGATGCCGGTCGGGCGCTCCTGACGGCGCAGATAGAACAGACCACTTTCGTAAAGGGCACGGAAAGGTACCATACCAACAATTTCACTTCCTGTAACTGAAACACCGCGCGCTTCAGCGAGTTTTTTTGTCTCTTCATAGACATCGTGCATCGATGTGGTTTTATAATCGGTAAGGTTGATGGAAATTTGTGCACGGTCGTACTCCGGCACCATCCAGCCGATCGCTTTGCAATTTTTGAATTTCCCCGGAATTTTAACCGACTGCCCCTCCGGTTTTTGTGGGTCAATCCCGTTCAACTCCAACAATTCCAACAGATTAAAACCGAATTTATCCTTACAATAAGCCGCAGTTTCGCCTATTGTTTTCCCCACAAAATCATCAAGACCTGAAGGGTAACTGCCCTCCTTATATTTCAGAATTGTAGCCCTTTTGTTGTAGTAAGGGCTGTTCGAACCCGTTCTTGCAGAGCGCCCCTTCTCCCTGAGATCGAAAGCAATATCGGTTGCGGCTTTCACATCACGAGTGTTTAAGTTGATGTTGTATGCGATAAGAAACTCACGAACCCCCATCACTGTGGCACCGGCTCCAGGATTAAACGAACGGGGCCCATAATCAGGTTGCCATTCAGGCTTTTTCATTTTTTCTTCTAATCCCTCATACTCTCCCTGGCGGATAATTGCAAGGTTTTTTCGTTTCGGGTTCTGTTGCGAAAGCTCGTATAAATAGACAGGAATGCCAAGTTCATCCCCAACCCTTTTTGCCACATTGTGCGAAAGCTCGATCGCCTCCTCGGTTGTTACTCCACTGACGGGAATAAACGGGCAGACATCCGTTGCGCCCATTCGAGGATGTGTGCCTTTGTGCTGCGACATATCAATAAGTTCCGCTGCCTTTTTTATCCCCTGAAATGCAGCTTCTGCAACTGCTTCCGGCGTGCCGATGAATGTTACAACTGTTCTGTTCATTTCAAATCCGGGGTCAACATTCAGCAGTTTAATTCCATCAACCGCCTCAATTGCCGAGGTGATTTGCTTTATTGTATCCGGGTTTTGTCCCTCCGAAAAATTAGGGACGCATTCAACGATTCTTTCTTCCATTTCAGATCTCTCATATTTCAAAAAATGCAATTTTTAAATCTACATAATATTTCATTTATGCCGTAATTTGTAAAATTTTTTGGGAAGTGCGGGGTGGTTATAATTTGGGTGGTGTGTGCTGTTAAGGTGAAGCGTTCTGCTGATTCTTATCGGGATGTTTTGGCTCACATCGAAAGATAAAAATTTGAGATTGAACCAAATTTATAATAAATTGCCGACTGATTATCAGTAATTTTTGAGAGAGGAAAATGTCGGGAAGACGAGATTTTATCAAGCGGGCGCTTGGCATATCAGCGCTCTTTTTAGCTGAACCCATTGCTCACCCGGTCGAAAAACTGCTCGGTAAAACAGAAAACCGAACGATTCACGCGGGCGACAAAATTTTCGGCACCGTAACCGCAAACGGAAAACCCATTCCGGGCGTTGCCGTTTCCGACGGGGCTACCGTTACCGTTACGGCTGCTGATGGCTCCTACAGCCTTGCCCCTGCACCTAACGCACGGTTTATCTACATTTCAAACCCTGCCGGATATGCCACTGCTACCAACGAATATGGAATAGCAAGATTTTACCGAACAATACCCGGAAGAGAAGAACCGGAAGAAAATGAAAACGACGGAGAAAACGGCAATAACCCGGATGACGGCACCAACCCTAACAACGGCAATAAAAAAACCGGCGAAGCAAAACTGTTTGATACACCCGTTGACTTTGAACTTAAACCCTCAGGCGATGACACTGTGCACTCTTTCTTCTTCTTAGCGGATCCGCAGATGTTGGATCAGGAGGATGTGGGGCGCTTCAGAGATGAGACACTTCCCGACATAATGATGATGGCTGAAGACAGAAAAAATCTCTTCTGCATTACCGCCGGTGATATTGTTTTCAGCAAACCGGAACTCTTCGAAGAATATCAGAAAGTGCTGAAAAGAACAAAATTGCCGTTTTATCAGGTTGTCGGAAATCACGATACCGACCATGCAGCCCAGACAAATGAGAATTCCGTTAAGTCGTACGAACGGTATTTTGGGCCCGACTATTATTCGTTCAACAAGGGGAAAATACACTATGTGGTGCTGAACGATGTTTTTTGGTTCGGTGACTATATGGGCTACTTAGAACAAAAACAATTAGACTGGTTGAAAGCTGACCTTGCCCTGGTGGAAAAAGGCTCGACAGTCGTAGTATTTGCACATATTCCTCCTTACAACACTGACCATATAAGGCACAATAAGCCCGAACCCGATAAAATACTCGTTGTTACAAACCGCGACGCACTTTATGAATTACTAAAACCCTTTAAAACATATTTCATAACCGGGCATATGCACGAAAGTGAATATATTGAAGATAATGGCTTTGAAATTCATGTCGTCGGCGCTGTTTGTGGTGCATGGTGGACGGAAAACATCTGCTGGGACGGTACACCCAACGGTTACGGGATGTACGAAGTGAACGGCAGTGAATTAAAATGGAAATATAAATCGACCGGAAGACCCCACACCTACCAACTGGCACTTTACAAAAAAGGGAGTATAAAAAACCGACCCGACGAAGTGGTGGCGAATGTATGGGGCTGGGACAAATACGGTAAAGTTAACTGGTATGAAGACGGCGAGGCAAAAGGGGAGATGACACGAATTACCGGCAAAGACCCACAAGCCGTTAATCTGTTCGAAGGAAAAAATAAGCCCGAGAAACACCCCTGGGTTGAACCTGTTGTAACCAATCACTTGTTTGTTGCAAAACCCTCGGCTGAAGCAAAGATGGTGGTGGTTGAATTTGTGAACAGGTTTGGTGATCGCTTCGTGCAGCGGCTCAGAATGGAGTGAAGCCTTAAACGGCAATATGAATAAACGCATAATATTATTCGGAATTTCGTTGCTTTTGATCTTTGCGGTTGGCTTTCTGCTTAAAAGCAACAATGAGAGATCGGTATATAATGCAGGAACAACCGGTAATGCTGCCAATGGCGGAGAGCAATTGGGTTATAATGCCGGTACAGCGGGGTCTATTACTATGGAATCTAAAACACCGGGTTCCATAACTATTGGCTCTAAAACGGCGGGGTCCAAAACTCCTGAGTCTAAAACTCCCGGGTTATCTGAAGAAATGAAAAAAACAGGAAGCAAAGCCGGGTTTGCCGACACTTCCCACAAAAACAAAAATAAAGAGAAAATGAAAGAAAAAATTGTTAAAACTGAAGCTGAGTGGAAAGAAATATTAACCAATGAACAATATCAGGTGATGAGATTAAAAGGCACAGAGCGCCCTTTTACCGGCGAGTTTTGGGATTTCTGGGAAGGCGGCGTGTATAAATGTGCTGCCTGTGGTGAAGAGCTTTTCACTTCTGATACAAAATTCGACGCACACTGCGGCTGGCCCAGCTTTTATGACGCAGCAGACAAAGAAAAAATAGAAGAGCACGCCGATTTCAGCCACGGAATGGTGCGCACCGAGGTTACATGCAAACGCTGCGGTGCACACCTTGGGCATCTGTTCGACGACGGACCAAAGCCAACCGGGCTGCGCTATTGTATCAACTCCGTTTCTCTTAAATTTGAGAAAAAGTGAGCATCTCTCTTAGCGCACCGTAACCTTCTTCTGAAAGAAAATATTTCTGATGCGGGCTTTTTGGTTTATCGGGTAAAGTCATCATAAGATAAATGTTCAGATAAGGGTTGATGTACTTATCTCTGAACTTCGTTCTGTCTTTTTTACCCGTTTTTTCCATCAGTTCCAACAGAGAAATTGGGGTACGGCACAAAGAGAAAATCTCGATTAGCAAGGGATCCTTCGGCGGACTTTTTCTTCTTGTTTCAAAAACCGGCGTTGGTTCTCTTACCATCAGAATGCCCGAATCGAGGTCATCATCTTCAGGAATATCAGGAGGTGTTGCCACCCCGGCTGCTTTCTTTTTGATAGTAACGCTCAATGAAGCCCCTATTTCCGAAACCTCCAGACTAAGTTCGGGATATTTTTTCAGTTCATCTTTCACTTTTCTGAAGCCGGTGCCCCACTGTTCAATCAGGTTAAGCCTTTTGAAAATGGGTGCAAGGGTTTTATTCCGAAGTTCGGAAATGCCGCTTCCCAAAAGCTCAGGTGCCAGGGTACCGGGCAGGTAACCCGGACTTAAGATTTCAATCTTCAGTTCGCTGATAGTAACCTTGATATATCTTCCTGAGAGGGAATAATCTCTGTGAATAATAGCATTCACAATCAATTCTCTTATTGCATTAAGCGGATATTCCCATCGGTCTTCACGATACAACCCACTGAGTTTAGAGGTAAGGCGGATGTTCCGTTCGACAAACGCCATCACTTCACTCGGCTGATGAATCAAAGGTGAATCGATGGTACGGCTGTCCAAAGTAGTAGCTAAGCCTTCACCTTTAAAAGCTGTGCATTCAACTGTTGCATAGGGGAACATCACATTTTTTATGCTATTCCCCGCAAGAAGAACCGCAGCATAAGTGGGTATGGTTTCACCCCGCTCTTCTTTCAGCAAGCCCAGTTTAAGAAGTGTTGTCTTATCTACTGTTTCATTTGTTACTAACTCATATTCCTTAATGAATGAGCTTAAATCAACCTCTTCCGGGGTTAGATTGAAAACAGGGGCAGAATCGAACGAGATATTTCTTTTTTTTCGCTCAAGTTCAAGCATCTGCTCTTCATCAGCTATGCGGTTAACCGAGCCTATTCTGATATAGGCATTTTTATCCTTGCCTTTGGAGGTCATGAAATAAGGAGGCTGCGAACCGGGATAAACGATTATCCGGACCAAGTATTTCCCTTTATAATTAATCACAGAAATGTCGGGAGTTACCTTCGGTCGTATATTATCATAAATTGAATTAACCAACTTTTCTTCGAGTTTAAATACTTCATCCTCGGGTACGCCAACAACCTTTTTGGTTGAGTCTTCTATTCCGATGTATATTTCACCTCCGGCAATATTACTGAATGCAGTTACTGTTTTTACTATGTGATCTCCGGAAGGAAGCCTTTCTTTAAATTCAAGCCTTTTCCCTTCAGATGCTTTTAAGATTTCTTCAATTTCCATCAGTTTTCTCTCCTCCGGTTTCTTTAACTATCTTTTTGCCTGCTTGTTACTCTTTTTTCCCTGCCACCAACCTCTTTTTCCCGAAATTTTTATTTTCACCAACACTAATATACAACACTTAGTGCGGTTTGTCAAGTCTTAGTGCAATTTTTATTCAAATTTTTTATCTTAGTGCGAACTTAGTTCGTTTTTGAGTCCTTAGTGCGGTAATTACGCAAGTTTTTCCGGATTGGAAAAATTTTTCTGACCCTCTCTGTCAGTTTTTACTGTAAAAATGTTTTCAATTTCAGTTAAAATTTGAAATATTTATCCGTTTTTTATTTCGTAAGCGCAAAATATTGGGTTTATTTCTTATGCAAAGAACGAATTATCTTTGCAGCGTGTTAATTTAGTGTTCTTAAACAGATTAAAAACGGAAGGTCAGTATCTCCGGAAGATTAAATCTTCCGGTTTTAGAAATAACAATAAAAGAAAAAATGGAAAAAATAAAAGTTGCAGTACTTGGTGCCACCGGAAGTGTAGGGCAAAAATTCATCCAACTACTTGAAGGGCACCCCTTCTTTGAACTCGTAGAGCTTGGTGCTTCCGAACGCTCGGCAGGCAAAACCTACAAAGATGCAGTCAACTGGTTTATGGAAACACCAATTCCTGATTCCGTAAAAAATTTAAAAATAAAAAACTGCAGACCACCCTTTGAAAGTAAAATCATCTTTTCAGGGCTTGATTCATCCGTTGCCGGTGAGATAGAAACAGAGTTTGCGCATGCCGGATATATCGTTGTATCCAATTCAAAAAACCACAGAATGGATAAAGATGTGCCGCTAATAATCCCCGAAGTCAACCCGGAGCACCTGCAACTGATAAAAGCACAAAACTATAACGGCGGAGCAATAGTAACCAACCCCAACTGTTCGACAATTGGGATGGTTCTGGCGTTAAAACCGCTGCACGATCGTTTCGGAATCAGTAAAGTAAATGTGGTTACGATGCAGGCGCTTTCAGGTGCCGGCTATCCGGGGGTATCAGCACTTGACCTGACCGATAATGTAGTTCCGTTCATCAGCGGAGAAGACGAAAAACTCGAAAAAGAACCGCTCAAAATACTCGGCAGTTTTTCGGGTGATGAAATCAAAGAAGCAGAAATTAAAATAAGTGCACAAACAAATCGTGTCCCTGTTATTGACGGGCACACCGAATCTGTTCAGGTTGAACTAAAAAAGAAAGCAACCGAAAAAGAAATTATAAAAGCCTGGGAAGAATTTTCTGCGGAACCTCAGGAGTTAAACCTTCCCTTTGCACCGGAAAAACCAATACACTATTTCAGAGAAGAGAAATACCCGCAACCGCGCCTTCACAGAAACATTGATAAAGGGATGGCGGTATCAGTTGGAAGATTGCGCCCGTGTAACATATTTGACTATAAGTTCACGGTACTTTCGCACAACACAATCCGCGGTGCAGCGGGCGGCGCAATTCTTGCCGCAGAGTTGTTGGTAAAAAAAGGGTTTTTACAGTGAATTAAAACACGGAAGGTTGAAGACACTACGCACCCACAAAATCAGGGTTTTGGAAACAACCTGAAACCGAATAATATCCTGCAAATTGTGAACTCGGGGTTAATGAAGTAGAAGGTAACAGGATAAAACAGGATAAAATCCCTTCATTTAATTCCCAACTTTTTCATTTTGCTTTGAAGTGTAGTTGGTTTCAAACCCAGAAGAGCAGCAGCACCGTTGTTGCCGTAGATTTTTCCGCCACATTTTGCAAGCGCCAGTTTAATTACCTGTTTCATTTCATCGTCAAATTTGCCGATCTCAACCCCGGCAGCGCTTCCGGGTGCGGTAATGTCGCCGGTTGCCGAAACACTGTTTTTACCCGAATATTCACTCTCGAACAGAATAAACTCGTGCCGGATCAACCCGGATTTCGACATAATCGCCGCTCGTTCTAATGTGTTTTGCAGCTCTCTGATGTTGCCGTTCCACTCGTGCGCATTCAACATTTTCATTGCAGTATCACTCAGATAGAAATGCCGGTTGCCGAACTTCTTCGAAATTCGTTCTAAAAAGAAAGAGGCGAGCAACCCAATATCCTCAATTCTCTCACGAAGCGGCGGTAACACAATCGGAAAAACATTAAGACGGTAGTAGAGGTCTTCCCTGAACTTTCCCTGAGCCACTCTTTCCTCTAAGTTCACATGCGTTGCGCAAATAATACGAACATCCGAAGAGATGATTTTTTCGCCGCCGACTCTTTCAAAAGTTCCTTCCTGAATAGCGCGTAAAAGTTTCGGCTGAATATCAAGAGGGAGGTCGCCAATTTCATCCAGGAACAAAGTTCCGTTATTCGCCAGTTCGAACCTTCCCTTGCGGGCGGAAAACGCTCCCGTAAAAGCCCCTTTTTCGTGTCCGAACAACTCGCTTTCAGCTAAGGAACTGTTGAGTGCCGAACAATTCAGCGCAATAAATGGGGCAGTTGCCCGCTGCGAAAGCCGGTGAACTGCATTTGCAGTCAACTCTTTACCGGTGCCCGTTTCACCCAAAATCATAACATGCGAGCCGGTGGGTGCCACAAGTTTAATTCTTTCAACTACCTGCAGCCACTTTTTCGAGCGCCCTATCATTCCGGCGAAAACTTCGTTATCCTCGCCGATTATGTTGTTTCTTTCGTAAACCAGCGCCTCGTTTATATCGAGTAATTTATCAGTAGCGAGCGACTGTGCCAGCGCAAGCGCAACTATCTGCGAAAGCGTTTCGGTGATTTTGACCCTTTGGGAGGTGAAAATGTCGCATTCCCGATGGTCGAGCGTCATTAAGCCGAGCGTTTCGTCGTTCACTTTCAGGGGAGCCAGCATGCACGAGTGCCCAAGAGGCAGATCAAGCACCCCCTCGTAGGTATCGTGGTGGTCGGGTTCGTCGGTATCTTCAATCAATCGTACCTCTCCGGCTTTTAAGGCAGCGGAAATGTCGGGGCGTTTGTTAAGTTCAATTTCAAACTGCATCAACTTCTCGCTTTTCAGTGGGCCTGAGGCATACCGGACCTTCAGGTGGTCGTTTTCCTCCTTGCTTAAAATAACAGCAAGCTCGTAAGGAATAACCTCTTTAATCGCTTCGAGCACAGTTTCCATCGTTTGTGCAGGGGTTAAAAGTAAATTTTCTTCAATCTTAAGATTTATACTTTTCATTTTTACCGAAATATTGTTTTTATTGAAATACAGTTATTAACGAAAAATTGGACATTATATTCTTAGAATTATGCGCCATGAAGCACACAAACAGCGGCTTCATTTTCACCGAAATAAAGTTGTTACCGAAATATCGTTGCAAATATACCGAAATATCGTTATATTGCAAAATGGATATTGAATTTTAAGCTAAGAAACGATGGATTTTTTTCGGCACGCTAATTGTAATAAATAGGAAAGTTTAACAATAAATTACTAAAAAAAACGGAGAATCAAAATGTCACAAGCAAACGCAAGAATAGCCGCTTTATTAACCGATATACTCGCTGACCAACATGTAATCTACATGAAAGCAAGAAACTACCACTGGAATATTACGGGCCCACACTTCTTCGCACTTCACACGAAATTTGAAGAAATATACACCCTTTTTGCTGATCAAATTGATGAGGTAGCTGAAAGAATAAGAACATTCGGCGAAAAGGTACCCGGAACTATGGTTGAATTGGTGAATAAAAGCTCGCTTACGGAAGACCCCGATGTTAACGGCTCTGAAAGCAAAATGGCAGGTAACTTAGCAGATGACCTTTCGAAACTTGCGGCGAAAATGGAAAAAAGCGCAATGGAAATGCAGAACGAGTTTCAGGATGAAGTTACAGCAGGCATGCTTTATGGCTACGCACAGGGCTTCGAAAAAGATGTTTGGATGCTGAAGAGCTTTTTAGCGTAAATGTCGGGTGCAATTCTGCAACAACCCTTGAAACGATCTACAGGCACTACCCAACATACTAACTTCTCAAATGTGAAAATGTAAGAAGTTACATAACGGTTAATTATAAAAAAAAGGAATCCCGGGAAATTGGGATTCCTTTTTTTTCATCTCTTTTTCTTATGTTTGATGATGCGTTATTTCAAATATTAAATGATCAGAAAAGCAATCGATTCAAAATTTTGAAATAACAGGAACTATAGGTGCTCCGTATCTTAAATGATTTAAATATTAGACGAAGCAAGCAACAACGACCAATAAAACACCATCGAGAAATGTTAAAGACAACAAAAATTACAATAACTATATTTGCGGCAGTGTTAATAATGCTTCACTTCAAAGTTAAAGCACAAAAAACCGACGAAAGACTGAATGCCTATTCCGATAAGAAACTCGGTGCTTTCGTTGAACAAGGGAACACATTCTTCAGACTTTTTGCCCCCAGGGCTAAATCTGTTACACTTAAAGTTTTCGAGAAAGTAGATGACAACACCGGCACCGGACACAACATGACGAAAGATGAAAACGGTGTGTGGGAAACAAGCCTTCCCGGTGAAAAGTATGGGCTTTTCTACGGATATGTGGTTATAAACCCGGAAGATGATTCCGTTAAAAAATCGCAAGTTTTAATTCTTGATCCTTACGCAAAATCGGTGGCTACATTCAATACATACATGAACCCAAGAAAAGGAATCGTTGTAAAGGAAGGTGATTTCGACTGGGGGAAGCATAGCGAAAACAAATGGATACAAAGAGATTGGCGTGACCTGATAATCTATGAAATGCACCTGCGCGATCAGACCGCTGACCCTTCCTCGGGAGTGCAACACCCCGGAACTTACCTCGGTTTAACTGAAAAGGGTAAAAAGGGGGGCTTCAGTTACATAAAAACGCTTAATATTAACACCGTTGAGTTCCTGCCAATCCAAGAGTTCGGTAACATTGAAATTCCATTTAAGGATACATTAGCGGGAATGTTTAACACATGGAACAACTACGAGCGCAATCACTGGGGCTATATGACCGCTGCCTTCTTTGCTCCCGAAGCATACTACGCCGAAAACTGGGAAAAACTCCGCTGGAACCAATGGATGGGGCAGGAGGATAAAGCCCGCCGGCAGTTTAAAGAAGTGGTGAAAACTTTCCACGAAGCAGGAATTGGTGTTATGATGGATGTGGTTTACAACCATATTTCTGAGTATGAACTCGGCAGCTTCAAGCAGATTGACCCTCAATACTATTTCAGGTTGAACCCAAACGGCTCGTTTATTGCGCAAAGTGGATGCGGGAACGACTTCAAAACAGAAGCACCAATGGCAAGAAGGCTGATAATTGAAAGCCTGATTTATTGGATGAATGAATATCACATCGATGGTTTCCGGTTCGATCTTGGTAAACTTATCGACTGGAAAACGGTGGAAGAAATCAGTTCTGAACTGAGAAAGGTTAACCCTTCAGTCGTCATTGTATGCGAGCCTTGGGGCGGAGGATACGACCCGGCCGGCTTCTCAAAAAGAGATTGGGGTGCCTGGAACGACCAAATAAGAAACGGAATCAAGGGGCAGAACCCGGTGAATAACCTCGGATGGATTTTTGGCAAGTGGTTCGGCGATAATTCTCCTCAACGAATTAAAAGCTATGTGAACGGCACGCTCGACAGGGATGAAAAAGGGCTCTTCAAAAAGAAGGAACACGCAGTGAATTACCTTGAGTCACACGACGATCATACATTCGGCGATTTTATCAGAATCGGCCTGGGCGACTATAAAAACGACCGGGTTATAACAGATATCGACAAACATGCAAGGCTTACACCCGAGCAACTGAAGCTGAACAAGCTCGGAGCACTGTTTCTTTACACCGCACAAGGAATTACGATGATACACGCCGGGCAGGAGTTCGCGCGGTCGAAAGTTGTACCCGCTGATATCGATGTGAACGACCCGCTCCGTGGGAAAATTGACCACAACACTTACGATAAGGATAATGCCGTTAACTATATCAATTATCACCATGCCGAGCTTAACAAAGAATTAGTTAACTATTACGCCGGGCTTGGTGCTCTTCGTGAAAAATACTCCGCATTCCGAAGAGCTGAATATGAGGAAGTTAAGTTTTTTGATTTACCGGACGAATTTACACTCGGGTATCAATTATCACACGGAGGGGATAATTTCGTTCTGATTTTTAACGCAAACAGGGAAAAATCAGTCGAGTTTACACTGCCGGCAGGCACTTATGAAATACTTGTAAATGGCGAGAAGGCGGGGGTTAAACCGCTCGGCAAAGTGAAAGGGAAGGCAACACTTCCACCTTCGACCGGGTGGGTGCTTAAGAAAAAGTAGCGGTAAAACTATTGGGAATAAGCGCCGTAAAACGATAAATCAGGTAAAAATGAGGACCCAAAATTGTGAAAAAGTGGATTAATAACAGCAGGAATTTTTGTGCGAAATTTACTTTTTTCTCCGTATTAATGTATATTTGTAATGTATTCTTAAATTTTAGGAGTTTAATTATCTGTGGCTAAGGCGAAAAGAAACAAAACCATCGCTCTGACAGAAGAGCAGATTGAACACTATGCGGAAAGGCTGATTAATGTTGACGCACCCGTATCCGTGGAAGATGTGCTCGATAAAACGATCAACAGAAACCTTTTTGATGTGATCAAATATCTGCCCGATGAGTTTGTCGATCTGTTGATTCTTGACCCGCCGTATAATCTTGACCGAGATTTTGGCTCCTCGAAGTTCAAAAAAATCCCTGTTGACGAATATTCCACATATTTACGAAGCTGGCTGCCTCAACTCGTAAGGTTGCTTAAACCCAACGCAACTATTTACATTTGCGGGGATTATATAAGCTCGCTTTCAATCTACCCCGTCGCTTCTGAGCTTTTTAGATTGCGAAACCGAATCACCTGGCAGCGGGACAAAGGAAGAGGCGCAAGCAAAAACTGGAAGAACTCGATGGAAGATATTTGGTTCTTCACAATGGGCAACGATTATACATTTAACCTTGAGGCAGTTAAGGAAAAAAGATCGGTGATTGCTCCTTACAGAGAAGACGGCGACCCGAAAGACTGGACGGATTCCGACGAGGGGCGCTTCAGAATGTCGCACCCTTCGAATATTTGGACCGATATTACCATCCCGTACTGGTCGATGTCCGAAAATACGGATCATCCGACACAAAAGCCGGAGAAATTATTCGCAAAATTAATTCTTGCCTCTTCAAACGAAGGTGAAGTGGTGTTCGATCCTTTCTTGGGTTCCGGTACCGCTTCGGTTGTTGCTAAGAAACTTAAGAGACATTATGTCGGAATTGAAATCGAAAAATTATACGCCGCAACTGCTGAATATCGCCTTGAAATGGCTGAGAATGACGAGAGTATTCAGGGCTATTTTGACGGTGTATTCTGGGAGAGAAACACACTGAAATATCAGAAAAAACCGAAGAAAAAAGCGATCGAAGAGGATGACGATGAAGAAGAAGATACAAGCGGTTTCTTTAATTTTATGTGATGTTGTGGTCCTTGAATTTTTTCACTAAATAGCACTTCTTCAACAATCACATTAATATCCCGGCTGACACTAATATCTTGTTCGTTAACTTAATGTGATTTTTTCAACTTTCGGTGATAAAACATTTCACAACAGAACTGTTAAAAAACAAAAAAATAAAAAGGCTGCCCGGTTTCGGCGCAGCCTTTTTTAATGTTTGGTTGGTTAAATTTGAGTTTTAGTTTTAGCTGAAGATTCAGCGGCAATTCCTGCTTACTTCATCATCAGCAATTCCTGCTTACTAATTTTGTTTGCAACAAACCCCTGCCGGTTTACTTCATCATCAGCATTTTCTTCACGGATGAAAAATTGCCCGATTTTAACTCATAAAGGTACAAACCGCTTGGCAAGTCTGCTGCGTTAAACGGCACCTCATAGTAGCCGGCTTCTTTTGTTTCGTCGATCAGTGTTTTCACCGTTTCACCGAGCGCATTATACACTTTAAGCGTAACATTTCCTGTAAACGGTATAGCAAACCGAATTATGGTGTTCGGATTGAACGGATTCGGGAAGTTTTGTTCTAACACATAATCGGTCGGAAGCGCCATATCCACTTCAATTTCCTGCGAAAATGTCGTTGTGCCGTCGTGGTCAACTTGTTTCAGGCGGTACAAATACTTGCCCATTGCTGCTGATTTATCCGTGAACTGATAGTTAGTTCTCTCCGAAGTGGTGCCTGCTCCTTTAACGAAGCCGATTTTCTCCCACTGGCTTGTAGCGGTTTTCCGTTCGATCTCAAAGCCGTAATTGTTAGTTTCGGTAGCAGTTGCCCAGTTAATCTGAACAACATTTCCTTTTGCTTCAGCGGAAAGAGAAACAAGTTCAACCGGAATTTCAGTTGAATTAACCATCACAACTTTAACCGTATCAACGGGTTTCAGAAGGTCATTGGAGGTTACAACCAAATCCATCGAGTATGTTCCCAACGGCAGCCCTTGCGAGTTCATCACTAAGTTTATCGCAGCGCTGTTACCGTTGTAAAGCAGCCCCGAAAGATTTGTTGGGAACAGCCAGTCAGGCTCGGCTTTCAGTTCAACGGCTAAATTATTTTGAATAAAGGTTGAGTTATAGGCAACACCCAGACCAACGGCTCCGGTCTGGTTTTCAATTCCCACCGTTGCAGAATTTAAAGTACCGGACATATTTTGATAATAATATCTGATTTTCCCGGAACGATAAAGCACCACCTGGAAATTCAAACTTGAAGAAGCACCTGCATAAGTTTTCCAGTTTTTATACTGAATTATGGTTTTATCAGGGAAGTTTTGATAGAAAGCCTGCCCGCCGCTTGTGCCGTCAAGGTCGTCCCACATTGGTGCAATCAGCGAGTTAGGAGCCGAACTGTTCGGAATGGCAGCATTAGAGTATGTGTTTGCGGTCGGTGCAATAGTGGTTACAAAGCCGTTCGAAACCACATAAACAGTGTTAGATTGCTGCCCATAGAACTTAAAGTTGAAATCTAAGTTCACGGTTGCATAACCTTCATCCTTAGCGCCAAAAGTACCCGTAGGTGTCCAGTTAGTCAGTTCTGTGCCTGTTGTTGAGATATCATTCCATTCAAAAGTTGGCCCGTTAGGTTCTCTGCTGTCAATCCAGGTATAGCCGCCTGCATCCGGTCCTCCCTGCCCTTCAATAGCATAACCGAACAGGATTTCAGGTTTTTCTTTATCGTTTGTTAAATCATGGTTTCGTGTTGAATTATTGCCAATTCCCGCAAGCGAAAACCCTATACTTCCCTCAGGGAAAGTGTTGTTCATCATCTCAACTGAATAAGAAAGTGTTGAGGGGCTTGCCGATGAGTTCAGAACAATTATCGAGTCCGTTTCGGTTGTACCTGAAAGGACGGTTTTCACCAAATTGTGCGTTGAAAGCGCCAGTGTTGGCGGCTGCAGCGTGGTTCCCATCGGTGAGTTGGAAATTGCCGAAGTGTTGCCCCAGCGATCTTGCGCCCTTATGGCAAAATAAAAGGAAGTTGCCGGCTGTAACCCTGTAATTGTGAAATTTTCAGGCTGCCCTGCCGGTTGTGGCGAACCTTGATAAGGTACAGGGGTTGCATTGTCAAAATCGTTCAGTGTTAAAATTGGCGAAGCTGATTTTCTGATCAGATAATTAATCACACCATTTCTTGAAGTATCAAGCGGTGCCGTCCAGGTCAATTTCAGGCTGTTAGAAGTTGATTCAGTAACAGCAAGGTCGCCAATTGGTGTAGGCGGTACCGTATCAGGCGGCACGCCAACTGCTAAGACGGCATTGTAAACATTAAGTCTTCCGCCGGAAACCGTTTTACCCGCCAGAGCTGTGTTGGGGTCAGTTGCTTCCAACAGATATTGTTTGAACAAAAGTGCAGTGTTTCCCGGGTTTGTTCTGTAAGCCTGCAGAAGCGTAGGGTTAGCTGCAGAAATCATCAGCGCAATTGCTCCGGCTACATTTGGTGTCGCCATCGAAGTGCCGGTTAATGTTGTGTAAGAAGAAGATGTATAAGTAGAAAGAATACTCGTTCCGGGCGCGCCGAGATCGATGTTGATGGGTCCATAACCCGCTCCGCTGTTCTTAGCATCCGTGTTTGTTGTGTTAGTTACTGCAACTAACCAGTTGCTCGGGCAGGTAGTTGGGATGTCGCCCTGAAGGTCAACATTAATTCCTAAGTTTGCTGTTGCGCCGCAGCTTAAAACGCCATATTTTCCCAGCGAATCATAAATTGCGCACCAGATAGGGTAGTTTGTGGGGTTGCCGTAATCCACTCCGAAAGAAGCATTTGTAGCCACCACAAAAGCGCCTTTTGCGCCGTTAGTTTCGTTGTAGGTTGCCCTGTGTTCCAGCACAAACGAGTAACCGGCAACCACAACCGATTCGGTACCGGAGGAAGCTGCAACCATCATTACTTTTGTATTCCAGTTAACGCCGGAAACACCGAGCGCATTATTTCCTTTAGCTGCAACAATTCCGGAAACATGCGTACCGTGTGTGTCACTCGGCAGATTACCGTTGTTGTTGTATGCGTTCCAGCCGAAGTAATCGTCAACATAGCCGTTACCGTCATCATCGATACCGTTGTTGGGGATTTCATGCCTGTTTACCCAGAAATCAAGATCAGGGTGGTTCATTTGCGCACCGCCATCAAGCACGGCTACCACGATGGTATCACCAAGCGCAGTAACCCCGCCGGTTGTGAAGTCCCACGCTTCGGGCGCATCGATATCAGCATCGGGAGTACCGCCACCCTGCCCGGTGTTGTTCAGGTGCCACTGTTCCGGGTATCGGGGGTCGTTGGGGGTTGTGTTTCTTTGTTGGAGGTCGATTTTAATCGCTTCTTCGGGGTTTCTATCCCTGAAGTTTTTATTGTCTCTTTGGTCGATGTAGTGATTTTCCTGCACAATCCGGACATCGGGATGCTGCCTTAGTGAGTAAAGCACATCGTAGTTGCTCGCACGCGACACATCGTAACCCAGAAGCCAGATGTTCATTCTGCGCGAAAGCAACTGAATGACCTTAAGGTCATAATTTTGAAAAATTGAAGTTAAAGCCTCCGCTGATTTCGTAGGCTCCATTTGAACAATAATCTCACCCGGCACTATGTCACCGCCCCGCTGTGCACTAACCGGCACGGTTACAAAGAACAAAGCAAGAAAAAATGAAAAGACTGTAAGTTTGTTTAACACTTCTCCACCATGTTTGGTTTTTAGAATTACCAAACTTACAAAAAAATGGAGAATTTTTTACACTTAATCCTTATTCCTATTATAGTATTACCGGTTTAGCAAGTGTATTATTGACTTAAGTTTGCATAAATTTGTAGGGATGTTAATATCTTTTAGGTTGTTTTTTGTTTTGAAATTCCTTGAAGTGGTGGTTTTGCCCCAAATTTCATCCCTGAAGAGGTGAAAAACCCTTTTGACCGTTTGAAAAGTTGTTTAATTTGTTTAACACTTTGTAATTGGATGGTGTATTCGGCTATTCTTACTAAACCGAAGAGTTGCTTTAAAAGCAGGTTAATTTATATTTAACCTTAATTCTTTGAACAAAAGGTTTGTTCATCTTAAACGCTTTAATTTTTTGGATAACAGGCTTTTCCGTATTAAACACCGGAATTATTTGAATTATAGGCTCATCAAATTGTATAATCTGAAATTTGAGAGAATTTATCTGATACAATGGCTTACATTTTAGGAATTTCTGCATTTTACCACGATTCCGCTGCAGCGCTGCTGAAAGATGGCGAAATAATTGCCGCAGCTCAGGAAGAGCGCTTTACACGGAAAAAACACGACCATAAATTCCCCGTAAATGCAGTGAAATTCTGCCTTAAATATGCCGGAATCAATGCCGGTCAGCTTGAAGCCATAGCTTTCTATGATAAACCTTTCTTAAAGTTCAACAGAATTATCGAAACCTACCTTAGTTACCCCGGCAGAGGTTTAAACTCATTTATGTTGGCAATGCCGCTTTGGCTTAAACAAAAACTGTGGATACCTGACCTCATCGAAAAGGAAACGGGCTTCCGTGGTGAAATTCTTTATCCGGAGCACCATGAGTCGCACGCAGCAAGCGCATTTTTCCCCTCGAAGTTTGAAAGGGCTGCATTTCTTACTATCGATGGGGTGGGGGAATACGCAACAGCATCGTATGGCACAGGGCAGGGCAATTTGGTTAAAATTTTGGCAGAACTGAACTTCCCTCACTCGCTTGGGTTGCTTTATTCGGCTTTCACTTACCACGCCGGATTCAAAGTGAACTCGGGAGAATATAAAGTTATGGGGCTTGCCCCTTACGGAAAGCCCGTTTATGCCGAAAAAATTTACAACCATTTAATTGACCTGAAAGATGACGGCTCTTTTAAAATGAATATGAAATATTTCGATTTTGCAACCGGGCTTACAATGACCAACGACAGGTTTTCGAAACTTTTTGACGGGCCACCGCGCAAACCGGAAGGCACCCTGACCCAACGGGAGATGGATCTTGCAGCAAGCGTTCAGGTGGTGACCGAAGAAATCGTGCTCAGAATGGCGCGCCATATCCGGCAGGTGACGGGGGAGAATAATCTTTGCTTAGCCGGAGGTGTTGCCCTTAATTGCGTTGCAAACGGAATTTTGCTTCGGGAGAAAATATTTGATGATATCTGGATTCAGCCTGCTGCCGGCGATGCAGGTGGCGCACTCGGGGCGGCACTTATTGCTCATCACCACCACTTCGGAAACCCCGCCCCGGAAAAAACAGGGTTTAAAGCGAGTCTGAAAACAGGTCTTAAAACCGGGCGGGACCTTCAGAAAGGCTCTTCTTTGGGGACGGCTTACACTTCGGAACAAATTGAGGCGGTTCTGACTAAGCACGGTTTGCCCGCACATAGGTTTGATGAGAATGATTTGTTGGATAAAGTTGCAGGTTTTATGATTGAGGGGAAGGTTGTCGGGTGGTTTCACGGCAGAATGGAGTTTGGGCCCCGTGCACTTGGCAACCGCTCAATAATTGGTGACGCCCGAAACCCCGAAATGCAGAAAAAAATGAACCTGAAAATTAAGTTTCGGGAAAGTTTTCGCCCTTTTGCACCATCGGTTATGTACGATAAAGTTGGTGAGTGGTTTGATCTTGAATGTGAAAGTCCGTATATGCTGCTCGTTGCTGATGTAAAAAAAGATAAACAGCGGAAGCTTTCCGAAGAAGAAAAACAACTTTGGGGAATTGACCTTTTAAATATTGTGCGCTCTGAGATTCCGGCAGTTACTCATGTCGATTTTTCCGCCAGAATTCAAACGGTTAACCCCGCGGATAACCAAAGGTACTACGATTTAATCAAAAGATTTTATGAAAAAACGGGGTGCCCGGTTATCGTGAACACCAGTTTCAATGTTCGCGGTGAGCCGATAGTTGAATCACCCTTGGATGCCTACAAATGCTTTATGCGAACTGAAATTGATGTTTTGGTGCTGGAAAACTTCATTTTACTGAAAGAAGAACAGCAGGAGTTTCACGAAGATATAAAATGGCAGAATGTGTATGAGCTTGATTAAAGTGATTTTTGTGATGGCGTTACCCGTAGCGGACTTTCGACCGGAATATCACAAAAGGCTGAGATTGCGGATTGGGTGTGAGTATGAATAAAGTTGTTAAACCCGATACCGCAGCGTCAAAATATCGACCCAAATTTCACAAAGGAATAAACTCACAGAGCAATTATGAGTTTGATTGATGTTCTAAAAAAGGAAATCATATTGTCAAATATCGACCCAAATTTCACAAAGGAATAAACCGGCGGAATTAACATGAGCTTAGTTAAAGATGTAAAACAGGAAGTTAAAGAGCTTGATCTTTCAGCGCGGGTACTAAGAAGAGGAAGTGCAACGCTGGGCTTGGCGTGTTTTGCTGTGGGGATACTGATTCACCACTACACTTCTTATGAACTTACCGGCTTAGCGCTTCAGGTTTTTGGGGTATTTCTGACGCTGGTTGCGTTTTTGGCACCGTTAAAAACAATCGATATTTACAAAGCGTGGATGACCATTGCCCTGATTTTGGGGTGGTTCGTATCCAAAATAGTTTTTACGGTGATTTTCTATTTGGTTATTACCCCCGTTGGCTTTGTTGCAAAACTGTTCCGAAAAGAATTTTTAGACCTCAACTTCAACAAAAAACGGGATTCATATTGGGTTCAAAAAACCGATCGCCCGGTTAAATATGAAAAAATGCACTAAATGGATTATTGCAAATGAAAGCAGCAATTAATAATTATCTCAATCGATTTTATAAAATAAACGGTGTTGTAAAATGAGTAAAATTCGGATTATTTCGCAGTATTTTGCGTTTTTGAAGGAGCAAAAGAAGTGGTGGCTGATTCCGGTGGTGGTGCTTATTATCTTCATTGGGTTGGTGCTTGTTTTTGCAAAGAGCAGCCCCTTAGCGCCGTTTATTTATACGCTGTTTTAACCCCATGTTTATCCGGTTTTAGCTAAAAGAGGATGACAAGTTAGCAGGTAAGATTTTACTTTAATACCGTTTACTTAATCTCTGTCTTAAGAGGATATTTTTGCAGTCGGGAAGTGGAATCAAATCATTCTTAATAGTTCAAATTATCCCCGTTGTTTATCAAATTGTGGTGCATATACAGCAAACAAGCGTTGTAAAGAGTGGTTCAACTTTGCTCTGTTAGGAACACCCTGTTTTAAATTTATCTCCCCCCATCAAAAAAAAACAAACCAAACTCTTACTTTGCAAGTCAAACTGGGTTGTTTCTATGCAAAAAACTCTCCCCCCACCAAAAAAAAACCTTACCCAAACATTGCGTATCAAAGCGTGGTTGTTCCTGTGGCAAAAATTTGCCCCTCCCCCTCCCCACAAAAACACTCCTCACCTCAACCCAAGCACAAAGTAAATCAAAAGTGTTATAACCACAGCCCCAAAGATGTTGATAAAAAAGCCGGTTTTTGCCATGTCGGCTATTTGCAGTTTTCGTGAGCCGAAAACAATTGCGTTGGGCGGTGTGGCAACGGGCATCATAAACGCCATGGAGGCTGAAATGGTCGCAGGAAGCATCAGAAGCAGGGGGTCAACTTTCCATTCAATGGCAAAGGCAGCCAAAATAGGTAAGAAAATCTGTGCAGTTGCCGTGTTCGAAGTTAGCTCGGTCAGAAATGTAACAATCAGGCTAATCGAAAAGATTATAAAAATAACGGGCATACCGGCTGCAAAATCGAAACTTTTACCGATAGCTTCTGAAAGCCCGCTTTTCACAAATCCTTCGGCGAGTGCGAACCCACCGCCAAACAGCAGAATAACATCCCATGGGATATCCTGAATCACCCAACCGTCAACTATTGCCCCTCCTTCTTCAAGCACTTTCTTTTTTGGAATAATAAACAGCAGAACCGCAGCAAAAATTGAAACTGTGCCATCATCAATAAATTTTGCAGCAGGGAAGATATTTGCCCACCCCTTAATAGTAAAAGCACCAATGGCAATATCCTCACGGAAAATCCACAACACCGCTGCTGATGCAAAAACCGTAAGAATCACCTTTTCTTCATATTTCATTCGTCCCAGCCCCTCATACTCGGTGCGCATAATCGAGCGGTCAATCACAAAACTACCGTCACTTCTAAAAATCACTTTCGTAAGCAGCCACCAGACAAAAATTGTAAGCAGCACCGCCAGCGGAAAAAACCAGATAATCCACTGCCCAAACCCAACACTTGCATTATTGGGAAAAGTTTGCGCGTAAATCCTTTGAAACACAAGATTTGGCGGGGTTCCGATGTAGGTGGCAATCCCACCAATCGAGGCAGAATAAGCAATTGAGAGCATAAGCGCTTTCGAAAAGTTGGAAGTGGCAACACTTCCGTGCTCTTCGCTCATCTTTGAAACTATTGCCATTCCGATTGGCAGAAGCATTACCGCCGTAGCCGTGTTGGATATCCACATCGAAAGGAAGCCACCGGCAACCATGAATGACAAAACTATCGAAGAAGGGGATTTCCCAAAACGGGAAACCAACCCGAGGGCAATTCTTTTGTGCAAATTCCATCGTTCCATCGCCAGCGCAATTATAAATCCACCCAGAAACAAAAAAATTGTGGAATTTGTGTATGCAGCTGCCGCATCTTTACCGCTAATTACCCCCGTTAATGGGAAAAGTACCAAAGGAACAAGTGAAGTAACAGCCAGTGGCACGGCTTCGGTAACCCACCAAATAGACATTAAGATGGCGATTCCGGCGCAAAACCGGGGGTGATCAGGTAAATCGGAAATGAGAATGAAGACTAAAAAGGCGAGAATCCCAAGCACCAACCCGGTCCGTTTGAATTTATAGTTCCCGAGAAATCTCGAAACACTGTCGGTTTCCATTTCAGGGTCTTTCGAAGTTCGTTTGGAAAAAATCAGTCTCGATAACTAACATACAACATCTTAGACTGATCTCACTAAAGCAATTGCAGTCCGTTTGAAAAAATCAGTATCGATAATTAAAAAATAAAAAAATCCGTTAAAAAGAAATCACGCCAAAAAAGATTTTGGACAAAAAAATCCGTATTTTTGAAAACATTTAGAAAAACTTTTGCAGGTTCTACTTATTAAGGAAGCAAATAAGAGAACGAAAAAAGAAACTTTTGCAAACCTTTCTTTAAAATGTAAAAAAAGTTTATAAAACGCTCAAAAAACAGCTATAAGCTGAAAACAACACAACAGACCGGATAACTTTGGCAGAAAACAAAAAAAACTTATGGAAATGGTGGGCGGCAGCCTTGTTGCTTACCGTGGCACTTGGCTATTACCAGCGAGTTACGGGCCCAACTTACGATCAAAAACTTACATTCAAAATCGAAGGAACAGAATACACCGTTAAATTACCGAGGTCGCACAACAGCACTTCTGACTGCCCCGTAATCATTCCTTTGAACGACACCAAGGTAGGCGCTAAACTCATCTGGCGTCGTTACAAAATGGATGAAACATACAATGAGGTTGCTTTCATCAACAAAGAAGGTCATTTAGTAGCCTACCTTCCGAAGCAACCACCGGCAGGTAAACTTGAATATTCCGTGGTTCTTTTCGATCATTCAGGCAAACCGAGCCAAATAACCGGCAACGAAACCGTTGTTATCCGATTTAAGGGTGAAGTGCCGGCTTGGCTTCTGATTATTCATGTAATATTTATGATGGGGGGTATGTTCTTTTCGAACATTACCGGTTTTTATGCAATAATAAAACATCCGTCGTTCACAAAACTTGCTTTCATTACCACTGCGGTGCTTCTTATCGGAGGGTTGGTGCTGGGTCCCATAGTTCAGAAGTATGCTTTCGGTGTTTTTTGGTCCGGATTCCCTTTTGGAATGGATTTAACCGACAACAAACTCTTGGTTACATTTCTTTTCTGGTTTGCAGCCTGGGTTATGAGCATTAAAAAGCCGAATTTCAAACTTGGTTTGGCGGCTTTCGTTATTTTGATTTTAATGTATCTGATACCTCACAGTGCAATGGGTTCAGAATTTGATTATAAAACCAACACGCTTGGTACTTCCAAACAAATAAGGGATTAACCTGGTGCAAGACAAAGATTTTATTCAACAGAAACCAACACACTCGGCACTTCCAAACAAATAAGGGATTAACCGCAGGTCATTAATTTTTTCAGTTGATACTAATCAGCCGCAAGAACAAACTTTTCGTGCGTAGTTTTTGTTTCCAAATTTGTACTGAAAAACCCGATTCACTAAATTTGAATAGTTAATTAGTAAAAATGACTTTTATTTCCCCGTTTTGGTACAAAGTTTGTACAAAAATTAACAGGAGTTTCATAAAATGAAATTAAAAATCGTACTGATGATGTTATTGTTTTCAACCACTTCTCTTTTAGCACAAGATGATTGGTTTGACTACGATTGGGACTCGTTTTGGGTGATTCAAAAGCCGTTTATTTCAATTTCTGCCGGCATTTCAAACAATTCGCACTTCAACTTAAACACCGATTTTGCAAAAACGGGAAGCATCGAGGGAAGAATTGGTTATCTGAACAGCAGTAGTTTTTTCAGCAACTCGCCGGTTGAAAGCGAGTCTTTTGTTTTTCTCAGAAGGGAAGCATTTGACCTCGGCACAGAGGCAAAACTAAACGAATTTCAGACTTCCGCCTGGAAAGTCGGTCTTGGGAATACTAACGGGATTCCATACAAAACAGGTTCTGTTTCAATTCTGCCTTACCACGGTTCGATGTTGCAGTGGGCATTTATGAAAATGGATACCCTAAACCTTGTGGGTCCCCTGCGCGAGTTTGCTGATCTTTACACAGACGGCGTAAAATTTGGCAACCGGTTTGAAGGAGGGGTGAAGTTTCGGTTTTCGGATCAGGTGGAGCTCGGTGTTGGGTTCGAGCGATCAGTTCTCTACCCCAGGGTTAAGTTCTGGCACTGGGCAGGCAGCATGTTAGTGGAAGGAATCGGGCAAAACTTAGTCGATAAATTTGTAATGAAAGTGTTCAGATCATCCCCGAAAACGGCGCCGATTGTCTATTTTCTGTTAAAAAATGCACTGTCTTACGGAATGTATGAACTAAGGAAAGAGAAAATGAACTGGCCCTTTGGTTCGGAAGCGCCCTTTTTCTCCGATACATATAAAGTTAATTTCAGCTTTATATTCTGACTAATTTGACAGAGATTTAATGATATTGAGCCGGCGCTTAGTAACAGAGCAAAAGTCCCTTTAAATTTATTTAAGTTTATTGAAGTTTACAAAAAAGTATTGAAGTATAGCCGAAACCGTTATGAAGCGCCTGATTTTATTATCCGCATTTCTTTTGCCGGTTGTTTTTCTGATGGGGTGCGCAACCGGAAGTTTTACACGACCGGGTGAAGTGTCGGATTACGACACATTTACCTCAGCTTTCACGGGTGCATTTGTTGCACAGAAAACGGAAGACGGCTTGTTCCTGAAAGAAAAATATCCACAGTGGTACAGGCAAATGATCGATAAAATAACTGCTACGCTTCTCGATCCGGATGCCACTCCCACGGCGAAGGAAGTGGCTACTGAACTGTTTTACTGGGCGGAATCGTTGGGAAGAACAAAGGAGCGGTAGGTTGATTTTCATAATTACCTATAAGGTAAAAAAACAGTAAACCCGGTTTGTAAAACAAACCCCCGCACAAAAAAACGAAAGGAAATTAAATTAAATGATATCTGAAGAATTATTAAGCATTATGTGCTGCCCGGAAACCAAAGCTGACTTGGTGCTCGAGGATAATTTCTTGATCTCAACTGACCCCAAAACCAGAAGAAAATATCGGATTGAAAACGATATCCCCGTTATGCTGATTGACGAGTCGGAAATAATGGAAGAAAAGGAATGGCAAAAAATTATGGAAAAACACGGACGGAGTACCGGAGCGGGAAATTAATTACTAAAACAAACGGTTACTTTTCTTAAAAAGTTCGTTACACGAAATAAGAACTAACGGCGAATGAAATACTTTTGCAACCCTTTCAAATGCTTTCCGTTTTACAAATTCCTGAACTTATGGCGCACAAGTTGAACTTTTGCAACCTTTTACAACTGCAACCTTTTACAGCTGCAACCCTGAACAAGCAGAAAAGAATACCCTGCGAAAATTGAGAGCATCTTACAAAAGCGCCCCCCCACGCCGGCAACCCATTGCAGGTAAACAATCAGTTAAAATAAAGACTAAGGATTAAAAACTAAAAACTAAAGACTAAAGGAAGGAGGCATTGGTAAGCAACGCCTCCCTAAGAAGTTTCTTATAGCTTTCTTCATCTATTTCAACAGCGCCGAACATTTTAAGATGTGGGTTCATCAACTGCACATCCAGAATAACGAACCCCCGGTCGTTCAGTCGTTTCACCAATTCCACCAAAGCAATTTTAGAGCCTTGGCTTTTCACAGTGAACATCGATTCCCCCATGAAAGCTCCGCCGATAACAATTCCGTACAAACCACCGAGTAGTTCGTCGTTTTCAAAAACCTCTAATGTGTGAAGATAACCAAGATTATAGAGGTTTCGGTAAGCCTTAATTAGCTTCCGGTTAATCCATGTTTCAAACCGTGCGGCGCATGAGTTGATAACCCGGTCGAAATTTTCGTTCACCCGCACTTCAAAATTTCTCCCCTGCATCTCTTTTTTCAGTGAGCGGGGTATGTTGAATGCATTAAGCGGAATAATTGCCCTTATTTTAGGGAGATACCAATTCACTTCGGGCGTATCCCGGCTTTCCGCCATCGGAAAAGCGCCCATCGAGTAGAGCTTGATCATGTTTCCCGGGGTGAGGAAATTATCGTCCTTAATCAGATCACTCATTCTCTAAGCGCACTTTCGTGAAAATGGTTTTAGTAAAAAAAACAGTACAAATTAAAAAAATCTCAGCTAAAAATACGGTATTACTTCAAAAACAGTATCAATTTATGGTTATAATCAATAATTTCCGTTACATTCCAAAGGCTGCAAACTCGGGAAACAGCAAAGAAAGAGTACCTATCAGGAAATAAAACCCAAACAACAATCCGACAGAAAGGGCGATGTAACTGTTTGTGTTTTCACTGTAAGAAAGTTTTGCCATTCCTATACCGGTCAGGTAAGCACCGCCAATTTTAATCGGGTCAATCGCCGAAAAATATGATTTCAGGTAGCCTGAATCCAACTGCAGAAATGACGACAAAGATGTATCCACATACATTGTCGAAAAAAGCAGAGTTAAAATTGTAGAGACAATCATCCCTCCAATCGACAGAAGTGCCGGCAGTGAATATGCAATCATAGCCCCTTTATACGAAATGGGGCTGTGCAGAATCAGTTTGGCAAACCCCCAGTAAATAGCCACTGAAATAAAAAACATTATAAAACCACCGACTATTATCGGAACACCCATAAAGACATAACCTAACCCGCCGGACATCATCTCTTTTTGCTTGTCCATCATCGATTCCATATCCTTAATCTCGTCGGCAGATTTACCCTCTTTTTTCAGTTGCTGAACCACCTTTGCCCGCTGTTCTTCCCAGTTTTTAGCAGCCACTTCCGGGTCAGCAAACTTTAGAATTGTAAAAAGAACTGCGGCAACTAACAATAATGAAAGCGGCGCAAGCCAATCACCTAATTTAAGTTCAAATCTTGAGATTGAGCCGAAAGTTTCGGCGGGTGACATAACCGACCCTGTTAGTTTATCACCAAGCGAAAGTTCCTGCTCTTCGTTTTCAGGATAATCAGGGTCATCCTGATTATCCTGCCCCTGATAATTTACACTGATATTAATCCGGTTATCGTCCATTTTGGTTACTCATTTGTTAAGTAAAAAATTAGTTAAAAAATAAAAGATGAAAATTCAACAGTGAAAATATGAAATCCCTCAAAGTTATGCTAACCGCTTATCATTTAATTAGTTGCAATTATCCCGAAAAGGGGGCGCAAATTTTTCAAAATCCGGTTACCTTTTAAACACAATTTAACCCCAATCACCTAACCGGCAGCCGAATTGGATATGAAGCACCACTTCTGACCGTAAGGCGTGTGCCCCTCAGCCACGGATTAAGATATCGCAAAGTTTTCAGTGAGGTTCCGTTCTCAATCGCAAAATTAACCAAACTTGGGATGGTTGAAGTTACCTCCACAACACGGTAGGGCACCTGCCCCCGGAAATCATCTTCCGTTAAGATATAGCCGTATTTTGCCGGGTTTTCGAAAATCAGTTTAAGAGCGGCAATTCTGGGGACATATTTCATCGTTTCGTCGGGAAGGAGCAAATCGAAATAGTTGCTCTTTCGTTGGGCAGCAATTCTGTTTTCCATCCCGCCAATCCCCATATTATATGATCCTGCCGCTGCCGCCCACGATCCGAATTTATTTTTTGCCCCTTTCAGGTACCGAAATGCAGCCAAAGCCGCTTTTTCGGGGTCGTATCTCTCATCAACCTCTCCGTCTATTCTCAAACCGTAAATTTTCCCTGTACTCTCTAAGAATTGCCAGAAACCGGTTGCCCTTGCAGGTGAAATCAGATTATCCAAGCCGCTTTCAACAACAGCAAGGTATTTAATGTCAGCCGGCACCCCTTCACGCTTCGCGAGTGAATCAAACAAAGGAAACCACCTGCCCGCTCGCTTAAAATAGCGAAGCATCAGGTGCTCCTGCCTGCTCATCAGAATCAGTTCATTTTCAACCCGTTCCCTCACTTCGGGGTCATCGAGTGGCACCCTTTCGCCAAAAACAGTTATTTCATCAGGAAGGCGAGGGTTATACACCCACGGTTTTGGGGTATCTGTAAGTTTTGCCCCTGCAAGGAACAAAGCTATCAAAATAAGTGTAAAAATGTTCGAGAATTTTTGCATATTTCAGTACCTAAATTAAGAATTAAGTAAACCGGCAGTTAAACGGTCAATTTTTATATAATATTGTTTTTAACTGTTTTAGTATCGGCAACTCACAATTAAAACAGTTAAACTGACTAACAATTTAACGAATAAATATTAAAAGATTGAAAAAAATGATTCCCACGGAAGTTCTGAAAGAACAGGCTGCTCTTGCTGCCCTAAAATTCGTTAAAAACGGCGACACAATAGGTTTGGGCACAGGCTCAACCGTAAAATACGCCATTGATGGGTTGGGAAACAACTTAAAAAACGGTACACTTTCAGATATTAAGGCGATTTCAACCTCGCTGAGTAGCGAAGCACGAGCTAAAGATAACAAAATCCCCACCACTTCGTTCGACGAAACGGTTAAATTGGATGTTTACATCGATGGTGCCGACGAGGTTGACCAGGCACTTCGCCTGATAAAAGGCGGAGGTGGCGCCCTGTTAAGGGAAAAAATTGTTGCGCAAAACTCAGCATTGAAAATAATAATAGTTGATGCTTCAAAGCTTTCCGAAAGGGTGGGTGAAAAATGGCACCTGCCTGTTGAAGTGTTCCCATTAGCACTGGGTGCTGAGCTAAATTTTCTTAAATCGTTAGATGCCGTTGCGAGGGTTAGAACCGATGACAAAGGCGAACCTTTCATAACAGATAATGGAAACTTTATTATTGACGCTAATTTCGGCAGAATTCATAAAGCAAGAAAAATGGCAAAAATGCTTGATGCCAGAGCCGGTATCGCCGGGCATGGGCTTTTTATCGATCTGTGCGATATTTTGATTGTCGCATACCCCAATGGAGTGATGCACATCAGAAAAGGTGAAAAAGAAACTTTCAAAAACCTGCTCGATTCTGTTTCGCCTGCACAAACTTTTTGATTATTCCCCGGTTTTGCTGCCGCTGCAAACTTGCTTTGTAAGTGCTTTTGGTTGATTTTCGGCCGGTTTTTGATAAGGAGTTAACCGGCATACTATGCGTTTTTGATTTGACTCTAACCGGTTTCTAAACCTTTTCTGATCAATCACCAACCGGCTTCTGAACAATTTCCGATCAATCACCAACCGGCTTCTGATCCCCCTCCGATCAATCACCAACCGGCTTTAGAATCCCTTCCAATCAGTGCTCGATCAAGGTAAGATGTGCTCCTAACCGTTTATCGTAAGCATTTCTATAAAATAGATTCGACGAAAAAGGCAAAAAACCGAATCAATCCAACCATTATCGCATATTTTTTGCTTAAATTCCGAGTTGAAAAATAATTTTTTGGATTAAAGCAGAAACATTGACTATTACCACTTCCGCAACACGAATATTCCTGTTCAATTTATTAATGGTGTCGTATCTTTTTTCCCAATCTACAGGAACTCTCAGAGGGTTTGTAACAGATTCCACGCATGGTGGTTCGGTGATTTCTGCTAACATCAGAATAGAGAGCGAAAAAAAGGGCGCCTCAAGTGATATTCAGGGCTATTACTTCATCCCGGGCATTAAACCGGGCGTGAAAACGGTTATTGTTTCCAACATTGGCTATGTTACAAAAGAGCTTCAGGTTACTATAACCCCCGAAAAAATTACTCAGTTGAACATTGCGCTGGTGCCAAGCTCACTTACGCTGGATGAAGTCTCGATAACCGGTACCCGTCGCCCTGAACTAACCGACCCTTCAATCAGCATCGAACAAATTCCGTTAGAGCAGATTAAATCCGTACCCGCCGGGGTTGAGGCAGACATGCTCCGTGCGCTTAAAATTTCACCGGGCGTTACTTCGACCGGGGATATTACTGCCCGGTATTATGTACGCGGCGGAGGGAGCGACCAAAACGCCGTTATGGTTAACGGGGCGGTGCTCTATAACCCATTTCACGCGCTTGGGCTGTTCTCGGTGGTTGACCCTGAAATGATTAAAATGTTAGAGTTTTTCAAAGGCGGCTTCACTTCTGAATGGGGCGGAAGGCTTTCTTCTATTTTGAATGTAGTAACGAGGGATGGCAACAAAAACCGGTTCGTGGGAACTGCCGCCGCAAGCAGCATGTCGGGTAAAGTTTCAGTTGAGGGCCCCATTCCCGGCGGCTCTTTTCTTGTTACCGGGCGCAAGAGCTACCGCCCGGAAGCGGTGCAGAAATTTCTTAACAACAGAGCAGCGCCTTTCGATTTTTATGACCTTTCGTTCAAGCTAAACTATTCAAACCCCGAGTTTTACGAGAACGGCTGGTTCACTTTTCACGGGTTTTTCAGCGACGATAAAATCGAGAATAACGACCCCACCAAAGAAGACTACAAGTTCAACAACTCAACACTTGGGATGAACTGGTATCAGGTGTGGGCTTCACCCCTCTCCTCTAACATGTCGTTCACATACACCACTTTTGTCGGTGAGGTGATGCCAAATTTAACCACTTCAAAACCCAGAAAAAATGTAGTTACCGACTTTTCCAGCAACTGGGACTTTACATACATCTTCGAAAGCAGGGATGAACTTTGGGCGGGCTTCTACAACAAAATTCTGAACACGGAACTTAAACTCACCAACCTTTTCGGAAGCAAAACTGAAATAGATAAAAGGGGGTTGGATATGGTTGCTTATCTGAAGTATAAGGTTTTGCGCCACGAGACAGTTAAAATCGACATCGGAACGCGCCTGAATATAGCCTCCGCTTCAGAGCAAAAGCCGTTTTTCTTAGAGCCAAGGTTCAACATAACCTGGACGCCGGCACCAATTCTCGCAATTCGTTTGGGGATAGGGCGGTTTTCGCAAAATTTAGTTACCCTCTCCAACGAGGAAGAACTGATCTCTATTTTCGAGCCGTGGGTTGTTGTGCCTGATTACTTAAAACCCGCCCAGGCAACTCACTTTATCGTAGGCGCCGATTATTATTTTACCGAGTGGCTCAAATTTTCATTAGAGGCATACTACAAAGATATCGTTAACCTCGTGGATATTAACGAACTTAAATACACAAACCTTGACCCGGATTTTGTTCAGGCGGATGGCAGGTCTTACGGTGTGGATTTTGCTTTCGATATTTCACGGCAGAACTATTTTTTCAAAGGCTCTTACTCGCTGGGTTACTCTTTCAAATCGAAGGGGGGCTTTGAATTTCCGCCAAGATACGATACAAGGCACTCGATAAACCTTCAGGCAGGGTGGATTTTCTACGACGGCTGGCAAATTAATGCTGTGTGGCGTTTTTCAACGGGGCTTCCTTTCACCGGAATTGCAGGCTATTATGACAAGTGGAACATCCCCGATCCCTGGTCGCAGTGGTATGCAATTGGGCAGTATGACCCGGCATTTTTATACGGCGCACGGAATGCACAGCGGCTCCCCTCGTACCACCGGCTGGATATCAGCCTTTCAAAATCATTCAGGCTTTTTTTCACGAAAATCGATCTGGATGTCAGCCTGTTGAATGTTTACGACAGGCATAACATTTTCTATTTTGTAAGGGATACCGGCGAAAGGGTTGATATGTTGCCCTTTCTTCCATCGGCAAGCCTGAGGATTGAAATATGAGGTATTTTGCCCTTTTTCTCATTTCTGTGATGGCGTTTTTTAACCTTTCGTGCGACGAAGTGTTTGCGCCGAAAATTCCGTTTGAAGAACAAAATTTTGTTTATGCCTCGATAAAAGGTGATTCGCTCAAGCAAATAATCACGGTTGCCCGATCTTATGATGTCGAGGGCTTTAACCCTAAAAGCAACAGCAGTGCCCCCGAAATCCCGGGGTGCATTGTTGAAGTGAAACAGGCGGGGGTTACCTATCGGTTCCGGGATACCCTGATTGAAAGAACCGACACTTCCCGCTACGGCAATAAAATGGCGGCGTATGTTTCAACTGAATTGGTGCCACAGCAAAACGCCGACTTGCAACTTAAAGTTACCCTGCCCGGCGGAAAAGTGCTAAGCTCAATCACGCGGGTGCCGCCTAAATTGTTCATTAAAAAATCGGTGTTTGCTATCGGGTACGACCGCGGTAAAACACTCGGCGGAAGTTATACTTTAACCTGGGATGCGCCCGATCTTTACCTGTATGTTCCTAAACTGGAAATTTTTTACACCCGCGACGATATACCCGGCACGCACACTGTCGAAGTGCCCTCGAGGTACAGGGTGGTTAACAAACAGGTTGAAATTATCTATCCGCAAATTGGGATTAACCGGTGGATGACCTTCGATTATGCGGCAATTGACTCAACCTTGAAGAAAATTTCCGATGGGATTGAGGAAAAATCTACCTTTAGAATTCTCCGGGCGGAGGTCAGGTTGTTGGTTTACGACACAAATTTGGCAAAGTATTACTCGAGCGTTAACGGCTATCTCGATCGCTATTCTGTCCGGCTTGATGAAAATGTGTTCACAAATATAAACGGAGGACTGGGGGTTTTTGGAGCGTATATGCTGACCAAAGAGATACTTTTGTTCGACCTTGATTATGTGGCTTCTTTTGGATATAGGGTAAGATAAGAGGTTACTGTGAAAAAATTGTTTTTCTTTTTGTTTTTTGGTTTCATTGCTTCGCCGGTTTTTGCGCAGTTTAATGCTGATAGTTTTCTGAAAACAATAGCAGATAAGCAGGATACTGTAAAAATCAGATTAATTTTAAATGAATGCTGGAGGCAAATATATAACAGCCCCGTTGAAGCTGATATATTAGGACATGTAGCCCTTGATTTAATCCAAAAAGGAAAAAATCGTGAAAAAGAAGCGGAATTTTTGAATTATTTGGGCAGAATTCACACAGAGTCCGGGAAATTTGATTCTGCATATATCTTCATCACCCGTGCACTCCGTACCGCAAAGGAATATCCTGATTCAATCCAGCTCGCTTTCGCACATGGGAACTTAGGTCAATATTATATCAGAATTGCCGCCTATCCGGCTGCTTTAGAACAGTTTATGCAGGCTTATAGTGTTTTTTCTAAGATTGGGCATTCTCGCGGGGTTGCTTATGCGCTGAATGATATGGGTGAAGTTTACCTGAAACAAAAGGATTTTACCACTGCGCTCGATTGTTTTCAACAATCGGCGAACCTGAAGCTTAAGCAAACCGACCAGTATGGATACATTAAAACCTTGATAAATATTGCAACCCTTTATGAAAATAAGGACATGCTGGATAGTGCAAAAATTATTTTCGATAAGGCATTGGAGGCAAGCCGAAATTATAAAAACCTATTCGGCGAAAGCCAGTCTTTGGCAGGAATAGCAGATATGAAACTGAAACTCGGGGATTTTGAGAGCGCTCTTGACAAAACTTTGCAGGCGTTAGGGATCGTTGAAAAACTTGGGTATATTAACGATCAACTGAAAAATTATGTCCGACTTGGCAAAATTTACCTTGGGCTTAACGATCTCGAAAAGGCTAAATATTACATCGCTACGGTTAAGAGTGAAGCAGAAAAAATAAGGCAGGTTGAATTTGTGATGATTTCCTATTTGTTGACGGTAGAACTTGCCGTTAAGCAGGGTGATTATGAAGCTGCATATAATGCTCTGCGGAAAAAAGAAGAACTGGAAGATCGGCTTTTTGGTTCAGAGCCGAATAATAAAATAGCAAACCTTCAAACAGCATTTCTTACTGAACAAAAGGAGAGAGAAAACGCAGCTCTAAAAAAAGAACTTGAATACCAGCAAACGATTGAAAATTATTTAATTGTGATTGTTGTGCTGGTTTTAACCGGTGTAATTCTTTTAATTTTTGGGTTTCGTGCCGAAAAAAAAGCAAAGAAAATTTTGATGGAGCTTAATGAATCGAAAGACCGTTTCTTTTCGATCGTTGGGCACGACTTGAAAAACCCGTTTTTCGCTCTCGAAAATTTGGCGGCAATTCTTCATGAAGAATATGATGAACTTGATGAAGAAGAGCGAAAAAACTTAGTTGGGGGTATCCGTCGGTCGTCTTCGCAAATTTCGAAGTTGCTTTCTGATTTGTTGACATGGGTGAAAGCACAGAAAGGCGAAGTGAAACTTAACAAAGCGGAATTGACGATTGAATCAATTTTCGAAAACATCACCTCACCTTATGAGGCGTTTATTCATTCAAAAAAAATCGACATTAAAACTGAATTTGAACCGGATTTTACGGTTTTTGCGGATCGTTTTGTTATTGAAACTATTCTGAGCAATTTTTTGAACAATGCCATTAAGTTCTCTTTCCACGGTGGTGAAATTGTTTTGGGGGCGGCTAAGAATGAAGGGAAAACAGAAATTTGGGTGCAGGATTCCGGTACGGGGATAGAACCCACTGTGCGTGAGAACATTTTTGATGAAACCTCAACCGTTACCCGCCCCGGCACCAATAATGAAGCCGGTTCGGGTTTAGGTTTAAAAATTGTAAAAGAACTTGCCGAAGTTCACAAGTGCGAACTCAGAGTTGAGTCGGAGCCGGGCAAAGGGAGCCGGTTTATTTTAATCTTCCCATAGACTTACCTTTGGAGATTACGCTATCCGGCGGTTCGGTGTAACGCGGAGCCGGTTGATTTTAATCTTCCCATAGAGTCCCTTTTTGGTTTGGGGTTGAGTTTGAAACCCGATTCCCCGCTCCTAAGCGAGCACGGGCTTGAACTTAGAGTCCCTTTTGGGGGCTAAGGGTGAATTTGAAGTTAGTTACTTTTTCCACTCTTCCAAAAGTTTTTTCATATCCTCAAAATCAAAAGGTGGATTTTTCATCTGAGCGCCTTTTGCAACTGCTTTTTCCATCAGGGTGATTGCCCCTTTTTTATCGCCGGTTTTCACAAGAAGTTGCGCTTTCACTTTAAGAGTGTTGTAGTTTTCATCGATACTTAGTGCGATATCCGCATATTTCATCGCCAAATCTAAGTCTTTACCCGATTTTAGCAAGTATTCAGCGCCGCGTACGGGTGCAGCCCAACTTACATCGTTTTTCAGTTTATCCAAAACATTTTGGTGCGTGTTGAAGGCGATATCAAAACCAATTTTAACATCCGACCAGGCAATTGTGAATCTTGTCTTGTTTTCATCAACGGTTTCAAAATTGAAAGTAAGTTGTTCCGTAGGTTGAATTTTTTCCGGTTTAACCGTAAATCTTGCAGCGTCATTTTCCATTTTGTAAGAAAAAGCGCCCCAATTAGCGTTATCTTTTGAAAATATAACCGTCCATTCCTTTTCACCCGGAATGGTGAACAAGCCGTAAGTTCCGGCGGGGATTTTGGAATTGCCAACGGTTGCTTCGTTGGTAAAGGAAATGGTGGTATTGTTATTTGCTCCGGTGCGCCACACTTCGCCGTAGGGAACCAATCCGCCGAAAATTACTCTGCCTCTGACAGAAGGACGGGAGTATTTCACCGACACTTCCGAAATCCCCACCACCTGCGTGATCGAAGCCGGCGGCGAAAGCAAAGGTGTTGCGGGTGCTTGCGCAAGTGCCTCACTGAAAAAAAATGAAATTATAAAAAATGAAAGAGCTGTGGTTGATAAAAATCTGTTCATTTTGCTTCCTCTCGAGTTAGTTGCTTTTTTACTGTTGTTGCCTGAAATTGAAAAATTAAATCGGGGATTTGAGAAATTAATTGCTTATTAAAGCTCATCATACACAAAAAACCGAAAAAATAGATGTTTGTTTTTTACGAAATTTATTGTTCTTTTGAGGTTTTGCTTTCTGTTATTACAATCGGCTCAATTTTCTGTTTATTGTTTAACTTTTCCTTCGTAGGGGGTACAGGTCGAACTAATTTTGTTTAACCCCATAATTTTCCGGCTGTTACTTTGGAGGTTAAATGCTTTGATTATTCCATCGTAAATAATAGTAACTATCAGTGTGCAAATTCCGTTCATTTTATTCAAAATTCCGTCAGATTCATCACTATCGATTTTTATTTTCAGTTGCTGCGGAGTATATTTGAAGTCCGACTTTTAACTTTTCTTCGGAGGGGTGGGAGAGTGGCTTAATCCAACGGTTTGCTAAACCGTCGTAGGGATTATACCTTACCGCGGGTTCGAATCCCGCCCCCTCCGCAAAGTTTAGAGGCTGTTTTGATACAAAATATCAGGCGGCCTCTTTTTTTTAATTGAAACATGTTAGATATTCTTTTCACCACCCAATTTCGGATGATTTTAAGTAAATTATTTGTTACCTTTTCATCTTTTAACTGCCACATTAGTTAAAATTACCGGTTACTTGCAATTAAGTCAGTTGTTTGTAACAATGGTTATTTATAGCCGGTTAAACACCGGGAGATAAATAAAAGATACTTTTTCCGTATTTTGCTTTGTTGGAAAATAAATTCATTGGAAATTTAATCGGTTACACGAGATGAAAATTAAATTAGAGAATTTAGGCCCTATTCGTCAGGCTGAACTGAGTTTGTCGGATTTTACTATTTTATCCGGACTGAACAATACAGGAAAAACATATATAACTTACGCCATCTATGGGTTCCTTAAATTGTGGCGAAAAGTTATAAATATTGACACATCAAATGAAGATATTCAACAATTGTTAACGAGCGGCAGCATTCAAATTGATCTTTTATCGTATGTTTCTAAGGCTCAAAAGTATGTTGATTCCGGGTGTAAAGTTTACTCAAAATTATTACCAATAGAGGTTTTTGGTTCCTCAGAGAAAGTTTTTGGAAAGACGGATTTCCGGGCAATTCTTGAAGATAAAGAAATTGATATTTCTAACAGCTACCATGGTGTAATAAGAGCGGTTAATGTATCGCTATTCTCTTTAGATAAACAAGAAAACGATAACTATCTTACAGTTACCCTGTTAGTTCCAAAAGAAAGTCAGAAGTTAACTAAAGAAAACATTCAGAATGTTATTTCTAACGCAATAAAAAATATTTTGTTCGCTTCTGTTTTCCCGACCGTTTTTATCGCAAGTGCCGAGAGAACAGGTTCTGCAATTTTTCGAAAAGAGTTAAATTTTGCGCGAAACAGACTTTTGGAAGAAATGGCGAAAAGTGGTTCGAATGTTGACCCAAGAAAACTTCTTTTTAGTTCCTATCAGGATTATGCTTTGCCGGTGCAGGATAATGTGGAGTTTGTAAGGAATATCGAAGGGATTGCAAAGAGTGACAGTTTTCTGGCTCAGGAATTTCCCGATATTTTGGATTATTATTCGGAAATAATAGGGGGTAAATATATTATTTCCCGGAATGATGAGCTTCTCTTTGAGCCAATATCAGGGAAGATTAAACTCACAATGGATGAAAGTTCAAGCGCTGTTCGTTCTCTTTTGGATGTAAGTTTTTATCTAAAACATCTTGCAAAAAAAGGTGACCTTTTAATGGTTGATGAGCCGGAATTAAACTTACACCCGGAAAATCAGAGAAAAGTTGCTCGCCTTTTAGCCGCACTTGTTAACTTCGGTATAAAAGTTTTTATCACCACTCACAGTGATTATATTCTTAAAGAATTAAACACACTAATTATGCTCGGGCAGGGTTCGGAAAGAATCCAAAAGATTGCGGAAACTGAAGGATATAACGATTTTGAGATATTAAATGTCGGTAAGATTTGTGCATACTCCACTAAAAAATCTTTACTTAAGGTGGGTGATAATAAACGCAAAACTAAATGTTTGACATTGGTTAAATCAGAAATTACTCAAGAATTGGGGATTGAAGCTGAAAGTTTTGACGAAAGCATTGACGAGATGAATCGTATTCAGGAAGAGATTATCTGGGGCGGTTAAATGGATAATATTCAACTCCTAAAGAAAATGATTAAATCTAACGCAATCGTTGAACCTACTCCATACAAAGAAAAATGGAAATTGGTATTAAATGAGCCAAATGAGAAAGATTCTACAGTTGAAATATCAAACATTCCGAAAGAAACTATTGCGGTAAGAACAGATTTGTTTCCGGCACCTAAGGACTTTTTCTCCGGCGAAATTGGCGAATTAAAAAGAGCTGATTATGTAATTATTTTCAATTTGAATGAAAAATGGTACTCAGTTTTTGTGGAAATGAAACGCGGGAAAAAAGATTCTTCTCTTTTAGTTAAACAATTAAAAGGTGCCTTGTGTGTTTACAGGTATATTGAAGAAGTGGGGAAATCTTTCCAAGGGGAACCTGATTTTTTGAAAGGCAGTAAGTTAAGATTTTTAGCATTTTTAAATACCGGTCTTAATAAAAAAACTACAAGGCCTGAGAAAAGCTCCAAGGGAAAAGGTTATCCGGAAACACCGGAGAAATTTCTGAAAGTAACCGGTGGCAAATATCATGTTTTGGATAGATTGATTGGGAAAATGATCCCTTAGAAAGTATCGCCGGGGGAATCTTAAGGTAAAAATTATGTTTAGATAGACTAATTGGGAATATAACTAAGCAGAAAATACCCTTTTAGGAAGCAGCGGTAGAAACATCAATTTAATAGAATAAGATGGATAGTGGAAGCAGAATTCCCTTCGTAAGGCAACATTTCGATTTCTTTGAAAAATCACTCAAAAACCTTAACAAGCTCCAACCTTAACCTGCAAAAAACCGGTTTTTATAAAAATTAAATTAAATAAGAAAAAAGATACAGAAAGGTTTTGTATTTTATAGTTTATGTAAAAAGAATTTTTGGCGACAATTAAAATTTGATTTATTTGCCAAGACCCGAAATTCTGAAATGGTAGTTTCATTTCAATGATTTGATGTGCTTTTATTTCCCGGAGTACATTTACCAACATTTCTTAAAAATCAGAAAATATTCCGGAGATGCGTTTAAGTTGGAAGAAGTAGTAAAACAAGATTTTATCAACATTTCGAAACCTTTAACTTATAAAGGGATATTTGCTTTTCATAAATATTGGGGGAAAAAACCGATAGAAACCACTTCTTTCTTCATTGAAAATTTTACAAATCCCGGGGACATTGTTCTGGATCCGTTTTTAGGTTCGGGGTTAATTTGCAGAGAATGTGTGGAAAATGACCGCTCTTTTATCGGGATTGATCTCAACCCTTTCGCAATTGAGCATGCAAAACTAATTTTAGACCTTCCGACCTTAAATGAATATAAAATCGCATTTGAATTACTAAAAGAACAAGTCTGTGAAGAAATAAACCGAAGCTATACAGGCAGCGACAATCTCGTTCGTTCCCATTATCTTTGGGATGATCAGGAATTGAAGCAAGTTTGGAGAAAAAACAGGGGTAGAAAGGTTATCTTAGAACCTAATGCACATGATTATGCTTTAGCTGCTTCATTTAACGATTATCAAATTACCAATTTTAGAGAGGCAACCTTTTTTAACAATTCCCGAATTAATTCAACTTCCGGATTAAAAATGCACGATTTATTTACCGGGCGCGCATTAAGAAATATTGATATTCTCATTGAGGCTATTAACGATTTCCCAAGATATCTTCAACGAGCATTGATGCTCACTTTAACTTCTGCGGTGGGGCAAATGTCTAATATGGTCTTTGCAATTACGGACAGGGGTAAAAACGGCAACGGCTCATTAAATGAGATTGAAGTGGGTAGTTGGGTAATCGGGTTCTGGAGGCCGAAACTTCATTTTGAAATAAATGTCTGGAATTGTTTCGAGAATCGAGCCAAAAAATTTATTAAAACATTATCGCTTATTCAACAAAGAAAAATTCGTTTTACTGAAAACATCGGGCAGTACTTCTCATCGGAGTTTGACGCCCTTTTGATACAAGATGACTGTTTGAAAGTTATGAATAGTATTCCTACTGATTCTATTAAACTTATCAGTACAGACCCCCCGCATGGTGATCGGATACCTTATTTAGAATTAAGCGAAGTGTGGAACTCAATTTTGAATAAAAAAGTTGACTTCGATTCAGAAATTGTCATTTCAGATGCAAAAAACAGGAATAAAAAGAAAGCGAACTATATTGAAGAAATGAAAAATTTCATTCGGGAAGCCGGCAGGGTTCTAAGACCCGATGGGGTGGTGATCAAAGTAATTCCTTAGATAGGTTCCTGATTAAGCAATATGTCAAAGCAATTTCATCGTATGATGTACTGTGTTCTAAGTTTGATGTAGAAATAAGCCGAAAAGTGCAAAGTTACATTCTGAGCAGCTGGTATAATCATTGGTCGAGTATCTTAATCGAGCATATATTCAAATCAAATCTCTTAGTTTTACCTGCAATAGGTCAAATTAAAAGTGTTGATTTTTTCATTAACAATATACCTTTTGACCTGAAAGTTACATATTTCCCAAAAGCTTATTTGAATTTAAAAAGAAAAGAAAAAGGCTTTGGTACAGAATTGAATTTTTTAAAATCAGAGGCTAAAATACTGGGAATAGTTTATAATAAAGAAAGTGCAAATGAGGATATTCGTTACGAAATAATGGAAAAACTAAAAGATAGAAATACACCGGAAAGCAACTTAGTTTTACAAAAGCTGAAGAATCAGAACCTGAGCATTGTTAATGAAGTTCGGCATAAACCTGCTATTCTTGCGAAATGGTTATATGAAAATCAGGGCAGGCAACGATTCGGAGCTGAGAATCGGCTGTACCTTGTTGTCATTGATACTGAAGATTTTTCACAATCGTGGAAACTCAAGAGAAATCTTGAACTATTAGAACCCTCAATAAATAGGTTTATTGAAGAATTTCACTTAAAAAAGACAGAAGACCTATGTGTGGAGTTTGAATTTCCAGAGAAAAGACAAAAATTCACCCCAATTTCTGATGTGATTTTTATTCTTAAATAGTAAAAATTGGTACTGCGAAGTTAATTTTTTATTATTTCGATTAAATCTAAACTTTTTTATTGGGGTTCCGCCTTTTTTGAGGATTTTATTATCGGTGAGAGATTTATGATCTACACAACTTAGGATAAGTATCCAAAACAAGATATTTATTCCACTCTATTTATCCTACCTTTGGCAACAGTTTTGTGCTACTCTAACAACTAAAACAGTAGGATGAAAATGGTAAATTCTCAATTTTGAGGAATTTTAAGACCATGTATATGGTTTACATAATTGCTCTTAAGAAACTAAATTTTCAGTATTTATCTTTGTTGGGTAATAAAACCAACGCAATGTTCACAGGGAAAAAGATGCCCTGAAAAACAGGAGGAGTTTTTGAAAGTGACCGGGTGTGTATCATAACTAAACTCATTTAAAAAAATAATTGTTCTGATATAAATTAATTATAAGGAGAAATATTGGATAAACGAATTGCGGTAATAGGTGCGGGAAATATTGGCTCGGCGATTGTGCTGGGGCTGAATGAGTCGGATTTGATTGATTCAAAAAATATTATTGTTACAAGAAGAAGCCGGGAAAGCCTGAAAAGGTTCGAAGAACTTGGCATGCGGGTTACGACGGATAATCTTCAGGCGGTGAAAGATTCTGATATTATTGTTGTGGCGGTTACTCCGAAAGACCTCGATGGTATCCTGACACAGCTTGACCCCGTTCTGGTTGAAGGGAAACATGAGATTATTTCGATAGTTTCGGGCGCTTCGGTGAAGGATATGAAGGCTCAATTAAGCAAAAAGATACCCGTTATTCGTGCGATGCCGAACACTGCGGTTGCTATCCGGGAATCGATGACCTGCCTCTGCGGAGACGATGAAGATAAAGAAGCGCTCGATCGTGCTGTTGAGCTTTTCAAACCTCTTGGCGCCGCAATTGTTATCCGTGAAGACCTTATGGTGCCCGCTACTGCACTTTGTGCCTGCGGAATTGCATTTTTCTTAAGGGCAATCAGAGCTGCCTCGCAAGGGGGAATTGAGATCGGTTTCCATGCAGACGACGCCCTTTTTATGGCGGCACAAACGGCAAAAGGCGCCGCTTCACTTCTTTTGGAGAAAAACAGCCATCCGGAGGATGAAGTGGATAGAGTTACAACTCCGCGCGGTTGCACTATTGCCGGGCTGAACCAGATGGAGCACTCTGGCTTCAGTTCTTCTTTAATAAAAGGAATAGTAATATCTGCAGAAAAGGCAGAGAAATTGTATTCTTAGCCGGTTGCGGTTAAGGTTGCCCTATGTGTGCCGGAGGGTGTTGGATAGATATCTGTAATCAGATTATCAAATAGATCGGCAATCAAGACTTGCAAATAGTTCTGCAATCAGACCGCAAGCCGATCGGCAAATAAATAAGCTCGGGTTTAGTTGTCTGGGATATAACCTTCTTTGAAAAAGGGGATATTAATCTAAATTTACTTTATTACCGGTTTATTTCGCCTCCGGCAGATATTCGTATGTTATCTTTGTGGGCAACATGGGAATCTCAAGAGTTGATTTCCCATTGTTATAAGTAATTTTGCGCGGCCCATTCAAAGATCTAAAATCATCTGAAAGTACCCACTTACTATTTTTATATTTGTACAAATCAACAGATATAGTATTTCCGGTTTCATCGTATGTGTAATTTATTTTCGTTGATGGAGTGACCTCTTTGTTGGTTTTAATAGTTTCTGTTATTTCTTCAATCAAATTTCCTGAATTATCGTAAATGAGAGTAGTTTTTGAGTCTTGGGTTTCTGTTGTTTTTTCGAGTAAGTTTCCTGACTTATCGTAAATGTAAATATTTTTTTCAGCTCTGTTTTCTTCTGCAATTCCACCGATTAAATTTCCTGATTCATCGTAAATGGGAGTAACTCTTAACTCTTGGGTTTCAGTTGTTTTTTTGATTAAATTCCCCGATTCATCATAAATATTGAATATATTATCTCCTTCTGCTCCTTGATTAAGAAATTCCCAATTTATTACGCTGCTGTCCAAATTTTTAAGCAAATAGTCGAGGTTGTTTAAAAATTTGTTTGAAGTTAAGTCATCCGTTAAAAAACTGAGAGTTGATTTTTGAACCAATTTCCCGTTTGAATTATAAGTGTAACTGATTGTATCAGAAAAGATCAACGAATCATTGTACCATACATTAATTTTCTCTTTACTCAATTTTTCATCAGTATTATATTCATAAGCGGTAATTCGAGAACTGATTAACTTTCCTTTATGCCATATTTTTTCGTTAATATTGGTCAAATTGTTCTCTGAATTATATGTAAAAATTTGATCGGTTGAATCTAATACTTTATCGAAATTTTTCCTTACCAAAGAGATCGAAAGAATATTCCCTGCGCTGTCGTAAGTATAGGTGCGGGTTCTGAAGGATTGTTGCGAATATTCCAACGAAACCTTTTCGGAAACTGCCGATAGTTTCTTAAAAACATTATATGAGTAAGTTTGGACAACTTCATCTTCCCAGGTATTATTTTCCCAAGATTTGATTAGTAATGATGTAAGTGCTCCTGTTGAATCATAAGTGTAAATACATTTTTTATAATTAACTAAATTTGTTGTGTCATAGAGAAGAGATTTATCAAAATCTGTCTGATCATTAACCACTTCATAAGCGAGGGGAGGTGTAGAATCATTAAGGCTTTCATTATCGGAATACCATTGATCGGAGAAATCGGGAAAGTCAGACTCTGTTGAGTAATCTAAGAGGTAAAAAATGAGGGAATCAAAATTCACTTCTTCACTTTTATCTCCATAACTATAATCGCTTTCATAATCATAAAAACTGCCTTCTATGCCATAAAAGAATTTTGGTTTGGCTCCGGGGAAATAATCATAATCGATGAGGGAACCAAGATAATCTGAATAATCGAAATTACTTACATTATCCTTTTTTTTCATTCCTCCATTACGGTCATAACTAAAAAAACCATTTTTTCTTACTAACTTTGATATCAATAATCCGTCGGAATTATAGGTGTAAGTTACACGACAAAAATTACCATTGCCTAAATCTTCCCACTTCTCTTCCACGGTATAGATAATATTTTGTCCTGTACTGTCATAAATGTTGTAAGTTAAATAATCCAACAATTCCTGTGCGTCAATATTTAATTTAGACTCTGACGACCTAACTACCCACCCATTATTCTCCCAATCGCTAACGATTCGGGTGGTTACCTTTCCGTTTTCTTCCGGGATAGTAACTTCTTCCCAACCATTTACCCAGTTGTTTTTTACCCAATATTGAAGGAGTTCATTTCTGTTACCCAAAGTATCGTAAGTGTAAGTAATTTTAGAAAATGTTACCCAGTTTCCATAAGCCCAATCTTTATAGTGTAATTCTTGTGAAAGCAGTTTACCGTTTTTATCGTAAGTGAAGAAAACTTCACGATCCGGTGTCAGTACAGATGTGACAACAAACTTACCTTTCCCTCCGGTAGAAACAGATTTCTTTTTAGGATTAATTGAATCGGGGTGCATGGGAATATTTGTTCGAGCCGTGAGATGCTTCGCCCGGCTGCGGTCTCCAAAACGGGTGGTATAATCACTTATGCTTTTTCCGTAACCGGAAATAACCATAAAACATACAAAACAGAATAAGAGTACCACTACGAAACCGGGGTAAAAATTTTTAATTCTTAGCATTATTTATTCCTTTGCAGTCTTTTTTCTGAGTAACTCAACCGATTAGTTTTACAACTGAAATATTTCTCCGCTACATTCTATAATGGATACCTAACTCTTCTGTACACCTCTAATTCGAACGGATATTTTCTAAATTTAGTTAAAGGTACAAATTTATAAGTTACTTTTGCTGTTGTGGCTCTAAGCATCAATTGTGACCTACCGATATTATAGTAAATAGGTGCTAAAGAATAAGCTTTGTTTATTGTTGCTTGTAACTCCCAGAGAAAATCATTTTTTGTCCATCTGTTATTTTGGCGGAAATATATATTGGAAGAGATTGCGTTTCCTGCCTGATCATATGTGATCTTTTTCAGTTCACGATCTTCCCATTCTTCGTTTAAAAGATATCGGAAATCGATATCTGAGTGGAAAGACTCCGTTGATTTATATTCAGTCATAGATTTATTTTCGGAAAAACTTTGTGTTAAAATTTCCGTTAACAGGTTACCGGATGTGTCGAACGAATATATTGATCTTGTACCGCTGTCCCACTCCCCGTAAAAAAAAACTCTTTGAAGTATGGTATCACCAAAAACACTATCTTTAACAAAAGATTTCCTATCCCCAAATTCAGTGATGAAAATTTGATAATACGGTAAATTATATTTTTCAATTAGCTTTCGGTCATTGTTTTTTAACTCGTAAATGTAATTCCGCTCATCTTGCCAACCATTATTTTCCTTAAATTGAAGTTCAAGGCGAATTAACTCTCCTTTCTGATTATAAATATATTGAGTCCTTTGTTCATTGGACCAAATGCCATTAGTTAAAGTCTTTTCAGTTTTAGACAAAATATTACCGTTAGCATCGTAGTTGTAAAAATATTTAAAATAATTGGGATAATATTCATCCACATCCCAATTCAGTGATTGCTGTTCGACTGATACCACATCACCAAAATCATTAAAAGAATAAACCGCTTTTCTGTTTATCTCTCCCCAACCTTCCTCTGAACCTTTCTGAAAGACCATCATCGTGTTGTTAACGGTATCATAAATGTAAGTGTAATTGGTAATAATGTCAGGTTCGGTAGGGTTGGACGGCTGGGCTACTTTTTGAGCAGACACAAGATAGCCGGCAGAGTCGTAAGTAAAACTAACATCGAAAAAATCCGTAGAAATTGAACTAATAACATACCAGCCGGTACTTGTATCTGTTTTTTCCTTTTGGCTTACTATTGGATTTTTTCCGTCATCTTTAGTGTAGGTTGAGCTCGGCGAAAATCCCAAAATTACAATCAATACAGAAATAACCATCACGGTGCCAATAACACTAATGCCTATTCGGTTTTTATTCTTTTCCATTATTACTCCTGAATAATTTTTTTAACTACATAAAGCCCCGCTAATCAGCGGATAACAATTACCTAATGTGATTTTGAAAAACTGTCTTTTGCCCCATTTAAAACTCCAAATTATCGCGGTAGAGGTGCAATGCGAACAATCGGGAGCCGGGTTTGTTCGATAATTTCGCGCCCGGAATAAACTGATATGTCATAGTTAACGAGCTTGCCACTTCAGTTTGGTGGAACACCTCCAAAGATTTTCCGTTATTATAAGTGAACGAAGTATTTCCGTGAATTTCCGTAAACCAGGCATTATCAATAAAAATGAAAGCGTCGTAACTTAAAGTGTTCCCGGCATCGTCATAAGTATAGACTTTCTTCCCGGAATTAACCCAAGTGTTTCCGTCTTTTGATTGAGTCAATACGGTAATTGTGTGTCCTGCATTATCATAAATAAACATTTTTTTGCTTACTGAGGGTGCGCCTTGATTGTACCAAACAGAGATGTTTCGGGTTTCTTCTCTGCCCTTGTCATCATAGTTGAATGATCGCTTGTAAGAGTTTGTTGTTACGCCGCCCCTTGTCATTTGACACAATTCCGTAAGTTTTCTCCCGGTGGAATCGAAAGTATAGGTGTAATTATAATTGCTTTCTGTTACAGTGTTATCCCAGCTAATAACCCGCTCTTTCTTCGTTATTCTGTTGCCGTTATCGTCATAAGTGAAATCAATATCCGGGTATCCCTCGGAGAAATTACTCATCCCTTTTTCCGAATTTATCCATCTGTAACCTGATTTGTCATAAAGGTAAGTAGTTTTCATTTCTTTGTCTTTAGAACCTTCTGACCCTCTGTATTCAGTTTTGGTTAGCAGGTTACCCAGAGTGTCGTAGGTAAAAAAGAATTTTCGGGATTCCTGCCAGGTTTTATTATCCGACTGCATTTCCTCGGTTTGAGTCAGCGGGTTTCTATGTTTGTCGAAAGTATAGGAAAACCTGTAGTTAGTAGTTCTTGAAAAGCCATCCCAACTAACTGTTTCAACTTTCCGGGTCAGCATATTTCCTTCTTTATCATAAGTGTAATAGTTTTTTTCGATCTTCAGGAAATTTTGCGGCTCGTTTTCAAAACTTGGGTCTTTACTCAAGAGTTTGCCGTTATCATCGTAAGAATTGCCAATTTTTGAATTATCTATTATCATTGACGAAATTACATAAATCCCAGATTTCGAATTGTCGGCGGTTTTATCTTTCGGGTTAAGAGTATCAGATTCGGAAGACTGGGATGAATTGTCGGTAAAAAAGCCCTGATCGGTAAATGCCGCTAAGCCGAAAGTAGCCAAAAGGAGAATAAAAACCGATACAAACAAGATTAAAATAACCGGTGATACCCGTTTTTGTTGTTTGGTTTCCATTATTACTCCGTTATAATTGATGATGAGATGAAAACACAATTTTAGTGCATTAAAAAACACCTGTTAAATATAAGGCTTTTTTTTTGAAAAACCATTGGTAAAAGGAGCAACTTTGCTCTAAAAAAACCATTGGTTTGAGTGCGAAATTTTTCATAATTACCCCATTATTGAATCTGTATATAAATTTTACCCACAATATGTCAGAAATTACCACAAAAGTAAAATTTCTGTTCGCTATCAAAAGTGAATTAAATCTCTTAAACTGCATTAGTTCGTATCGTTTTATTGGTTTGAATTAATCTCTAAGTCTTCGCACACGATAGGAAGCTGGTAAAAATTGTAAGTTCGTATCGTTTTATTGATCCAAATTAATATCTAAGGGTTCTTAGTCTCAGTGCAAAAATATCAAAAGCGTTGAGGTTATAGTATTAAGGATACAAATTAGCACTTAACGCACTAAGATCTCTCAAATCTAGAACGGGTTTATTTGATAACTTAGCTCCGGGAATAAATTGATATTTCACAGTTACAAAAACACCCCCTTCTCTATGTGAAATCATCTCCAGTGATTTTCCTTTATTATAAGAAAATACAGCTCCGAAAGTATGAGGAGTCCAGAGACTATCACGCCATTCAAATCGTTCATAACTTAAGGTGTTTCCGGCTTTATCATAAGTGAAGATATCTTTCAAGTAATTTAACCATGAATTGTTCTCGCCCTTATCTTGGATTAATTCGGTAGTGATGTTTCCGGCGTTATCGTAACTATAAATTGTTTTAGTTTCATGTGCCCACTCAGTATATTTCCATTCAAGTCTATATTTAACAGCTAATCTTCGATTATTATCATAGCTGAATCTTTTTTTTATAGACATTTGTTAGTTTGTCCTCTTCAATCAATTGACATAATTCAGTAAGTTTTTTCCCCGTTTTATCGAAAGTATATGTATATATGTAGTTATTATCTTCTGTCATGGAACTATCCATAGAGAAACGCCGGTCTTTTTTTGTCAGACGGATTCCATTTTCATCATAAGTCAGATATACATCAGGGTACATTCCGGTAAAACCAATCAATCCTTTTTCAGATGACATAAGTAATTTTCCACTTTTGTCATTCGTATAGGTATTAAAGTACTTTGGACTTAAGGAGTCCCCATCATAAGAATAAGATGTTGAAGAAAGAAGGTTATCTTGTTCGTCATAAGAAAAGTTAACTTTATTTGCTTTAGACCAATCAAACGGTTCGGATTCTATATCCCAGAGTTGTGTTATGGGGTTTCCGTTTTTATCGTAAGAGTAAGATATTTTTTCAAATTTTGGAAAATCTGGTGACCAAGTGTTTAATCTTGAGTCATTGTATAAGAATTTCCCATTCTTATCATAATAACTTCCGGCTTTAGAATTATCAATTATGATTGAAGAAATAACATAAATTCCGGGTGTTGAGTCCGGTGAATCTGTTTCAGAGGTTGGTGAATAAGAGGAATAATTATTTGAAAGTGCCGGCTTGTCGGGAAATGATTTATTATCAGAAAGCGCGGTTGATACCCAGAAAGCACTGAGGACCCCCGCTCCCAATAAAAACACGGTGTGAATAACAGAAGACATCCGCTTTGGTTGTTTGGTTTCCATTGTAGTTCCTCTTAAGTTGTTGTTTGTGTGAAATCACTATTTTAGTGCATTTATAAAATGCACCTCAAACATAATTTTTCTTTTCACAAGAAGCAATAACTTAAGTCACAACCTTGGGTTGTGAGCGCAGATTTGTGCCATAAAACACAACTTTTGTTACTGTGTATCGCCTTAGTAGTTCGCCGGGTGTTTCAACGGCACTGTGGATGAAACTGAAAACACAGCATTTGTTACAGTGGATAGTCTCAGATTCTGTGTAAGAGTTTAGTGGACACGCATAACTTTCTTACTACACATTGCATTGGTTTCTGTGTAAAACTTTGGGCAAAAATCTCCGGCGGATAAAGGCAGGCATGCAAAAGTGCGAAATGCTCTTTTACCTTCTTATATCGATGCACAAAACACCCTGCGCCCAATCGGCATAAGCCCAACTGTTAAAATGTGAACTCCCTCCTTACTTTATCACATTCATAAAGAGGAAAAAGTCGTTTCACTGTACTTCCAACAGAAGAAGTAAGGGCGCTACTTCATCACATTTATAAAAAGAATAACCAGCGTGGCAATGTTACCGACAATTCCAAGGATCAAGGCAGTATCCCCCATATACGACCAAAAAGAGCGCTGCTCTTCTTTTGGCACATAGATATAATCCCCCGGTTCCAGCGTACCGCGGAAATCAGCAGCAGCCATCCATTGCTTCGTGTTGCCTTTGATGATCATAATTTCATCTTCGTTGGCATAGTCGTTCAGCCCGCCGGCTTGCCTGATGTAGTATTGAAAATCCATGCCGGGCACATAGGGAATCCACCCCGGATACGGCACCTGCCCGATCATATTAATACCAATCGGTACGGAAGAAACCACAATAATATCACCCATCTGCACGCGATAATTTTCATAAAACGAGCGCAAAGTATCGTTTTTAACCGTTAAATCGATCAACTGGCTGTTGTTGTAAAAGTTCAACTGAGCTTCAAGCCGAAGGTACGAAGTGTCGCGCTCGGTAAGCCCTGAAAGCCGATAAAGATTCAGAAAATCGAGTGTGGCAAGCTCAGTCATAAACTTTTGGATATCGACCACATCCTTATCTTCATTTTTTTCCCGTTTCTCTTTTGGAGCGTCCACGCCGTAGTAAGAACGGATAACGCTGGAAGGCAAATTTTTACTTTTGAGCAGACGGATGTTGTTTTGCGAGGCATTTTCAGTAAATCCGCCGGCAAGCTCAATTGCCTCTTTCAGCGTTTGCTGTTTCCGCCCGAAAGGTATGTAGCCTGGGCGGTTCACTTCGCCGATCACCAAAATTTTATACTCTTCCATAAACGGCTGTTCATCGCCCACCATAATAACATCTAAATTTTGCAGCGGGAAATTTGCAGAAGTGGCAACCCTTATTTTTTCCATGCGTGTTTTATCGTAAGAAACCCTGTAAATAGTGGTGGAATCATACCCCTGAAAAGCAGAGCTTAAACCGGAGGCGTAAAAAATCGCTTTTTGCAGGTCGTCCCCTTCCATAAAAGGATATTTCCCCGGGTTGTTAATTGCCCCTTTAATTTCATAAAAAATGGTTTTGGGGTCAGAATAAGAAAGCACCAGCACATCGTCATTTTTCAGGTAAGGATTATCCTTAATATCGCCGGTAATCCTGAACTTTTGCAGGTCAACCTTAATAACTTCACCGTTGCTGCGTTTCAGTTGAATATCACGCAGGTTTAACGAAAATTTATCAAGTTCAATATTGTACATAATTCTCGTGATAAACTGATCAACTCTTTCACCCTGCGCCGCCACATAAGAACCTGCCAAAATTGGATTACCTGCGATACTAACGCTCAACATCCCGGGTGCCGGCAACTGAGTCAGTGTTGGTGACGGAGTTTTAAATTGCGGTTGTTGCTGCGGATATAAAAAACATGTTAAAAAAAACAAAAGAACAAGGAATAACCTCATCACTTACCTCTTTCCGTAGAGTTGTGTGTAATAAGCTTCATATTCGCCCGAGATAATTCGTCCCCACCACTCTTTGTTTTTCAGATACCAGTCGATAGTTTCTCCGATGGCACTTTCAAAAGAAAACGCCGGCACCCAGCCAAGTTCCGATTCAATCTTATGGTTATCGATGGCGTAGCGGCGGTCGTGCCCGGGGCGGTCTTTCACAAACTCAATCATTTCATCGCCTTTTCCGAGGTGCTTTAGGATAAGCCGCACAATTTCAATGTTAGTCATTTCGTTTTTGGCGCCTATGTTATAAACCTCGCCGGGTGTGCCCTTTTCGAAAACCGTTTCGATAGCGAAGTTATGGTCGAGCACATAAATCCAATCCCTCACATTCAGCCCGTCGCCATAAACGGGCAGTTTTTTGCCGTTAAGCGTGTTGATAATCATCAAAGGAATCAGTTTCTCGGGGAATTGATAGGGGCCATAGTTATTTGAGCACCGGGTAGTAAGGACGGGCATTCCGTATGTATGGTGAAATGCCTGCACCATCATATCGGCAGCAGCTTTGCTTGAAGAGTAAGGGCTGTTTGGTGAAAGAGGTGTTGATTCGGTAAAAAGCCCTGTTGCCCCCAGTGAGCCGTAAACCTCGTCTGTTGAAACCTGCAGAAACCGCTCAGTTTCAAACCTTCTGGCGTTTTCCAGCAGCACATTGGTACCGATAACATTAGTTTCGTAGAAGATTTTCGAGCCAAGAATGCTGCGATCCACATGCGACTCGGCGGCAAAATTAATCACATATTTAATGTTATATTTGCGAAAGATGTACTCAACCAACTCAGGATTTGCAATATCTCCCTTAACGAATCTGTAGTTTTTGTGGTTTTCAACCTCTTTAAGGTTCTCTAAATTTCCGGCGTATGTAAGTTTATCAAGGTTAACTATAAAGTAGTCATCCCTTTTTTTCAGCATAGCGTTAACGAAGTTACTGCCAATAAACCCGGCAGCGCCGGTAACGAGAATGTTTTTCATCAGGTTCTTATTCCTTTGAAAGTAAAAAAAGATAAAAAATTAAAAATCAATAAAAACAACACCCGCACAACTGCACGCATGTGCCACTGCTTCCCCGAACAACAAAAAATTAAAAATCAATAAAAGAACAGCCCCGCAAGCACCCCAAACTGCAGGAAGAAAGTATTTCCGTTAATATCGCGTGCGGGGAAGTTGTTAAGCGTTACATTGTTATCAGCTTTCCAGGTGTCGCCAAACATATTAAAAGCATAGCCAACGCCCACCCTAAAAGAGATAAAAGGGTGCAGCAGAAAATCGGCGTTCAGCGTTGGTGCCAAAGTCATGTAAGTGTTTGAATATTTGCGCGAGTAAGAAAGAAAAGCGCCGCCAACATCATCGTGAAGCGCCGCCACATCCTTATCCCAGTCCATAGCTCCGAAGTGTCGGCTGACTTCAATAGTCTGCCCGCCAATTCCGATGATTCCACCGATAGAAAGCGCCCAGTCCCTGATAAAAGGGAAGGAATATTCAACGGTAACGCCGCCGAAAGAGTTAGAATAGCTGATTTCTTTATCAAATCCGTTGGACGACCCTCTCGATGAAGTGCGGGCGCTCATCCCCAACCCACCGACGCGCAGGTTTTTGATGGCGCCGATGTAAACAAACCCGCCGCCGCCTGAAGAATAAAAGCCGGAAGTTAAGTCGGGCGTGCCGAACCCTGCAAAAGTTGAGTTAATTTTTGAAAGATCGGTAAAAAACACACCACCGTAGTAGCCACCACCGCCGCCGAACTGCGCATCGAAGGCAGGTGCGCGGTAAACAGGCTCGTAGTCGTCATCGTCGTTGTTTTGGGGGAAAGCAACGCTTAGCCCCAGCGCCAAAATCACAATAAGTTTTTTAATCACAAAATCCTCAGTTCTCCGGTGAGTAGTTTAAGTCTATGTAATAGCTCCACTTGTCAAAATAGAGGTTTCCGCCTCTCCATTCCACTTCCCCTCGTTGGAAGTCAACGGTTTCGCTGCGCGGGTAAATTTTCGCGGGGAATAAATTCCCCGAATAATCGTCATTCACGATAAAATGGTAGTTATCGGTGTTCCCGAGATAATAATATCTTACGAGCGGGTCATCCGACGGTTTAAGTTTAAAAGACTGATCCACGGGTATCCACCCGGTTTCATCGAAGTAGATTTCAGCCCAGTCGTGCAGGTTAACTTCCGGCGGGTGCAACATCCATCCGCTTTGCCATTTGGCGGGAATTCCGTTCATTCTGCAAAGAGTAATGAAAAGCAGAGACTGGATTCCGCAGTCGCCGTGCATATTTGTTTTACAGTAAGACGCAATAGCCGGAATTGTTGAGTACTCAATGGCGGAAGCCCAGGGGATGTTGTCGTTAATCCACTCGTAGATGAGTTTAAATTTTTTAACGGGTTCGGTTTCGTTCCCGATAATCTGTGCTGAAAGATTTTTCAGGTCATCCGTAAAGGCGATGTGCGGGGGGCGTTCGGCGGTGTATTCTTCAAAAAGATCGGTGGAAGTGTCGATCGTGTAATGTTTGTTGAAATCCACCCCGTTATATTCGCCGTAAGTTTTGAATTTATAAGATGCTTCAAACACCACTTCGCTGTCTTGCTCGCTAACGGCTTCCATATAAATAGTTCTGTGTGTAGCGTTGAAGGGTGCAATCACAAAGTTTTCGCAGTTGGCGGAAAGAAACTCAACCTCGGTTTGGCGGTCGCGGTTTTCAGCGGGGAACGGCAGCCAGCACCTCACCACTTCACCCGGTGGCACGGCGTTGGGGTCAACAACCAGAGTATATTTTACCGTAATTGTAACCGGGTTCACCAATTTTTCGCCGTTTTTTTTGCTTTCGGAAATAAGTTCCGGCAGGTATTGCAGCAGGTATTTGTCCAGTTCGCCAAGAGCAACCCCGTTTACTTCATTCCATTTATTCAGAGCTTCTTTATCAATCCTGAATAGATTTCTGGCGGCATTTCTGAAATATTTTTTCTCGCCGTCAATCATTTTGCACTCTAACGCTTTCTCATTTTCCCACTTATCAAGTTGTTCGTCCGTAACGCCGGGGAAGAATTTAGCGATGTATTCCTTAACCTCATCACGGTTTTTGGTGAAGTCCATTTTTATCCGTTCCATGAGGTCAAGAGTAAACCTTAGGTTATACTCCTGCTCCGGGTTAACTTTTCCTGAGGCAATAAGGGCGCCAATTTCCTTAGTTGCTTTTGAGTACTCACCCTGTTCAAAGAGGTTATCAATTTCTTTGAAGCCTGATTGTGGCTTGAGAACAGAAAGGAGAATCATCGCAAAAAGAGCTGCTTTCTTCATTTTCATTTCCTGCCGATTATGTTGGTTTTCATTTAAATTAAACCGATTTTAAAATAAAAATGTCTTACATACGCCAAAATAACAAAACATTTTATTTTTATTACGGCGGAGTAAATTATTTTCCAAACTACAAAAATACGATTTACCGAAAGGCTATTAAAATGAAAAAATATTTACTGCCTTTATTGGCAGTTTTTTCATTCACTCTTTTGCCTCAATTTAGTTTAGAATGGGTTTCCGACCCGATATCTTATAACAAACTTTCCGGTTGGTTAAACTATGAAAAGCAGGGAGAGAAGTGGCACTCCAGGCTTTACACACTCGACAGCACAAAGTTTGAAGTGATGGGGGCGGGCTACTCAACTACGCCGGCTTTTTCATACACTTTTACGGAAGAAGAAAGGCTTGCCGGTGGGCAACTCTTTTCTCTGAAAAACGACCTCAACAACAACAATTTCGCAGATGCGTATGTGCTTGCCTACAACGGAACCTCAACCAACTACCGGCAGTCTTTCAAAATAATTGATCTTGCATCAGGGGAGGTGTTGATGGAGAAGAACGACCCGGCGTGGTACTATTCTTATCCCACACTTGCCGATGTTAACAACGACGGCTACCTCGAACTGGTGGTTCTGAAGTATGAGTACCCTCTTTTTGCAAACTACTTTTACGAAGTTTACAGCCTTGGATTTGCCGGTATAGGTGAGAGTGATATACATTTCGATTTCAAATTAGGGCAAAATTACCCGAACCCTTTCAACCCGGAAACAAAGATCGAGTTTTCGCTGGGGAGAAAAGCGGCAGTAAATTTAGAAATTTACGATGTTTCGGGCAAAAAAGTAAGAAGTTTAGTAAACGGCGAGGTTTCCGCCGGCGCTCAATCGGTGGTTTGGGATGGGAAAAATGACGCCGGCTTACGGGTGCCTACGGGCGTTTATTTCTACACATTAAAAACGGGTGAATTTACCGAATCTAAAAAAATGATTCTCCTGAAGTGAGTGTGAAAAATGAAAATTTTTGAAGTGCCGGGCTACGCAGCCATAAGCGAAACGGGGTTTATTTTCCTCGGGAACACGGGCGAAACTTTCAACCTGAACGAAATCGGGAAAGAAATCTACGAACTGATTAAAAAGAAAAAGCCTTACGATGAAATCGTAAGTGAAATTATGAACAACTACGACTCAGACCAACTTACGGTTGAAAGAGACCTTGACGACTTTATCAATCAACTAAAATCTTTCGGTTTGGTAACAGAAAAATGAAAATTGCAGTAACAGGGTTAAACGCAACGGATAACCCGGGGCCCGGGGTACCCGTTATAAGAAGCCTGAAAGAAGGCGGGCTGCCGGAGCTTCAGATTATTGGTCTGGTTTATGATTCGTTAGAGCCCGGCATTTACATGGATGGCCTCGCCGATAAACATTATCTGATTCCATACCCCTCTGCCGGGTTAGAGCCGTTGATGGAGTGGTTGGGGTACATTAACTCGATCGAAAAAATCGATATGATTATCCCCACATTGGATAGCGAGCTTTACGCCTTTGTTAAACTTGCGCCGAAACTTAAAGCGCTGGGGATTAAAACTTTTCTTCCCTCGGCGGATCAGCTGAACATCAGGGGGAAGGATAAGCTTTTCAATTTCTGCAAAGCCGAGGGGATAAATGTGCCCAAAAACATCCTTGCGGCAACACTTCAGGATATTTACCGGGTAACTTCCGAGTTATCACTTCCCGCTGTGGTCAAGGGGATTTTCTACGAAGCCTACATCGCCAACAACCTTGAAGAAACCTCATCGTATTTCAGAAAAATTGCAAACAAATGGGGCTACCCGATAATTATTCAGGAGTATATTCGGGGGACTGAGTACAATGTTGTTGCCTTGGGCGACGGAAATGGCGGGATGACGGGCGCCGTGCCGATGAAAAAACTTTACATAACCGATAAAGGGAAGGGGTGGGCAGGCGTTTCGATTCAGGAACCGGCACTGCTTAGAATTTCCGAAAAGGTGATCTCTTCGATCAAGTGGAAAGGGGGAATGGAGCTTGAGTTCATGCGCTCTGAAACAACGGGCGAGTTTTATCTGTTGGAAATTAACCCCCGTTTCCCTGCCTGGGTTTATCTGGCGGTGGGCGCCGGGCAAAACCTGCCAAGCGCAATGGTGAGAATGGCTCTCGGTGAGGAAGTGCAGCCGTTCAGGGACTATAAAGTGGGCAAAATGTTTGTGCGATGCTCCTGGGATATACTTGCCGATATCACAAAACTTGAGCAAATTTCAACTTTGGGTGTGATTTAGCAAATCAAAGGTTTTAGCAAATCAAAGGTTTTAGCAAAACAGAGGTTTGGCAAATCAAAGGTTTTAGCAAAGAGGGGATTGGGCGAAGCGGGGATTTAGGAAAAAGGGGATTTGGATGCGCAGAAGTTTTAGAAGCGCGGGGATTTAACAAAACAGAGGTTTTAGCAAAGGAATAATTTAATAATGTCTGATAAAAGAAGATACGAACGCCCCGTTGTGTTAAAACAACAAACCGGGTTTATGAATAAATTTGGCTCGGGGCCGCTTACGCACCCGAAAAGTGAGATTGACGGAATCCCGGTTTCCGAGTTGGCGGAAAGATTCGGCACCCCCCTTTTTGTGATATCAGAACGACGGATTCGTGAGAACCAACGGAGGGCAACCCGTGTTTTTTCAACCCGCTACCCGGCGGTTAGGTTTGCGTGGTCGTATAAAACAAACTATCTGAACGCTGTTTGTTCCGTCTTTCATCAGGAAGGCTCGTGGGCAGAGGTTGTCTCAGGGTTTGAGTACGAAAAAGCCCGCCGGCTTGGTGTTAAGGGGGAGCACATCATTTTTAACGGACCCTCGAAAACCAAAGATGATATTCGCCGGGCGATTAAAGAAGGCGCGGCAATTCATATCGACCACTTTGATGAACTTTACGATGTTTTTGAAATCAGCCGGGAGGAAGACCGCACAGCACGCGTGGCAATTCGTGTAAATTGCGACACAGGGGTATATCCTAAGTGGGACAGGTTCGGGTTTAACTTCGAGAACGACGAGGCAAAACAGGCGCTGCGCAGAATTATGACCTCCGACCGCCTTAATCCGGTGGGGCTGCACACACACATCGGCACTTATATGATGACGACCGACAGCTACAAAACTGCCACTGATAAATTAGTAGAACTTGCCGCTTGGCTGAAAACGGAGTATGGACACACGCTTGAATATATCGATATAGGCGGTGGCTTCCCCTCGAACAACACGCTTAACGGTCAGTATTTACCTGCTGAGCAGATTGTTCCCTCGATTGAAGAGTACGCAAACGCAATATCAACTGCACTTCTTTCGCTCCCTTACGCAAAGGATGAGTTGCCGGTGCTTATACTCGAAACGGGGCGTGCGCTTATTGACGATGCGGCTTCGCTGATCACAACCATTTTGGCGCTTAAACGGCTTTCAGACGGAAGACGGGCGTTAATTATTGATGCCGGCGTGAATATTCTTATCACCCGGTTTTGGTATAAACACAAGATAACGCCGGCGCAACCCGGTGGGGTGATGACTGAAAACACCGCAATCTATGGGCCCCTTTGTATGAATATAGACTGCATCGCTGAAAACATCGTGCTGCCCGTGATGAAAAAAGGCGACCGCTTGGTGATTGATTATGTCGGCGCTTACGATATGACACAGTGGATGCAGTTCATTACGCTTCGCCCGAACATCGTGATGGTGATGGAAGACGGCTCGGTTGAACTGATAAGAGAATCGGAAAATATTGAATATCTTCTTGAAAACGAACGAATACCGGAAAAATTGAGGTCGTTTAGTTTGTAATATCGTTGTATTTTGGGGTGCAATAGTTTGCAGAATTTATATTTTGCGGGGTTCGGTTTTTTGCAGGGGTTCCGGCTTTGCGGGTTGCAGTTTTGCCGGGAGCAATTTTGCAGGGGTGCAGTTTTGCCGGGAGCAATTTTTTGGGGTGCAGATTCTTAATTTCATTTTCAAAGGCGATTAGTGCAGTTTTTTCTCAACTCAATATTTTACAGTTACGCGCAGGTGCTGTTTTCAAACCGAAGATGGCTTGGTGCGCTTATTCTGGCAGCTTCATTCGCGGCGCCGGGCATTGCAGCGATGTCGTTGCTGGGGGTTGTGCTCACCAATTTAATTGCCTGGTTTTTGAAGTTCGAGCCTGCGAAGATTGAGTCGGGGTTTTACGGTTTCAATGGAATTTTATTCAGCGCCGCAACGGTATTTTTCTTTAATTTAACGCCGTTGTCGGTTGTTTTAATCCCCCTTTTCGTGGTTATAACCTTCTTCATCGCAGTGGTTTTGGAGAACTACTTAGCGGTATCGATGAACCTGCCGGGGTTAACGCTTCCGTTTGTTATAGCGTTATTTATCTACATGATATTTCTGGGGAATTTTCATGATATAACGCCTGCAGTTCATGCAACAGATGCCAAATACTACGAATTTTTGCCGGAAGTGGTGCGGAATTTTTTCCGGTCGGTTGCATTGTTGTTTTTTCAGCCTAATATCACCACCGGTTTGCTGATTACGCTCGGGGTGTTGTTCTTCTCGCGTGCGCTTTTTTTGCTTGGGGTTAGTGCCTGGTTGGTGGCAACACTTTTTCTGACGGCAATACTTCCCCATCGTGTTGATGATTTGGGGCTGATTGTGGGTTTTAACGCCGTAATCACATCTTTTGCGTTGGGCGGAAGTTTGGTGCTGCCTTCGGCTAAAAGTTACTTATTGGCGCTGATTGCCGCCGTTATGGTTGTTATTGTTACTGCGTTTTTTGCAGCATTGTTCGAAAGCACAACTCTTCCGGTTTTGGTGCTGCCTTTTAATTTCATAACGCTTTCAACGATTTACAGCCTGAAATTCAGGAAAGAGCAGACCGATTTGGTGCTTCTTTATTTCAAACCGGGTTCGCCGGAAGAGAACCTGTATCACCACCGCAACCGCCTTTCGCGCTTCGGGAATTTTAAGCTGTTCTTCCCTGAGCTGCCCGTCTGGGGTGAGTGGACTGTTACACAGGCTTTCGACGGCGAGCATACGCACAAAGATAAATGGCGCTACGCATGGGATTTTGTACTCACCGAAAACGGGGAAGAATTTGCCGGCAAAGGTGAAAGACTTGAAGACTACTACTGCTACGGCATCCCCGTTTCGGCACCTCTCTCAGGGAAAGTTGTGAGAATTTCCGACGGGATACCCGACAACGAAATCGGCGAGATAGACTTAGAGAAAAATTGGGGAAACACGATTATACTTGACCACGGAGAAGGGCTTTTCTCGGCGCTTTCGCACCTGAAACCCGGCTCAATAAAAGTGAAAGAGGGAGATACGATTGAAAAAGGGGAGATAATTGCGAATTGTGGCAACAGTGGCAGATCGCCCTACCCGCACCTCCATTTCCAGTTCCAGACTGATGATTCGGTCGGTGGCTACACGCATAAGTTTCCGTTTTCGTTTTATTTAGAGCGAGGCGGTAGGATAAAACAGGGTGGTGAGATAGAGCGAAGTGAAGCAGGAACGCAAGATGGTGAGGCAGATCGAGGCGGAGTGGCAGAGCGGGGTGGTGATGAAACGAGAAGCAGCAAGACCGAGCGGGGTGGTGATGAATTGGTGCTTAAAGCGTTTGATTTTCCTGAAAAGGCTGCAAAGGTTCAGAATATCGAAAAGCACAAAACCCTCGGAAAGGCTTTTAATTTTAAGTACGGCGATACTTTTTCGTTTGTTTACGAGGTGAACACAAGGGGTGATGTGCCGGCGAGCCATGGGGTTAACATGGGTGGCGGTGATGTTCCCGCGAGCCGCGGGGTTAACATGGGCGGCGGTGATGTGCCGGCGAGCCATGGGGGCAACATGGGCGGCGGTGATTTACACGGCAGAAAACGGGGCGGCTTGGTAAAAACTGAAGAGTGGAAAACCGGCATCGATGTGTTTAACAACCCATACATTGAATCTTCAGCAGGGGCAGTTGCAAATTTTTACAACACGGGCAAAGTTTTCTATTTCAGTTCTTTTTCGGGCAACAAAGATTCTGCGCTCTACTGCCTCTATCTGGCTGCCCGGAGGGTGCCTTTAACTCTGCAAAAAGGGTTGGTTTGGGAGGATTTAATTCCGGTTTCCGACCTTCCGCGGCTGTGGGGAAGATACATTTCTGAATTTTTCATCTTCTTCACTTCATGGTTTGAGGCGAAGGGGAAATATCGGTTTTTGAAACGGGAAGGGGAACCGAACATCTCACTAACGGGAGAAGTTTTTTATTCCGGAAGTGGGCTCTTTGCCGGCTTGAAACGGGAGTATAAAACGGAACTAACCATCACCGAGAGCGGGCAGATCGAATCGTTTTCCTTCGCAATGCCCGGCGGTAAGACAATCAGGGTTAAAAAGAACCCGGAAGATAAGGGCTAAAATCATCCAAAAAACGGGGGAGAGTAACAACCCCCAAACTAACGAGGAGAGAGAATGAAAAAGTTTGCAATTTTAAGTGTTGTAATCTTTTTAGCAATTATTGGCTTTTTTGCTACGAACATTTCGTCGCAACAGAAGAACGACCTCACAAATGCCTTTAACGAATCGATTGCGTTAGAGGGGCAGGGCAAACTGAAAGAAGCGGCAGCACTTCTTGAACCGTTCGCCGAGCCGTATAAGGATAACTACCTGCTTCAGCTGAGGTTGGGTTACCTTTATTACCTGACTGATAACAACGAAAAATCGATTAAACACTACGAGCTTGCGGTTAAGCTTCAACCTTCGAGCGTGGAGGCACTTCTTGGCTTGCGCCTTCCTTATGCTAAAAGCAACAATTGGGCGAAGGCGGAAGAGCTTTATAACAAGGTGCTTAAACTTGACCCCAACAACAGGGAAGCTAACCTGAGGCTTGGGCAAATTTATTATTACAACGGACTGGCTGTTTTCGAAAAAGGGTTCGATAAGGCAAAGCCACTTTGGGAAAAATCTAAAAACTATCTGAACAAAATTATTTCGCTTTACCCTTCCGATTACGAGGCTAACCTTTCATACGGCTACACGATGTATGCGCTCGGCTTTAACGATGTGGCGAAAAAACACTTCAACGCCGTCCTTATGATGAACAAGGAAGACTCGCTCGCCGTTAAAGGGCTGAACCTTATAAAATGACGGGGTGCCGAAGTGTTGGTGTATGTAACATACTGCCTGTCAGCGGGCTTTCGTTGCGTGTGAAAATTAAATTTCTCCTCTTCTTTGTGCTTTTTTTTGCCGGTGGTTCGGTTTCCTTTGCTGATTCCCTTCAGGTTCACACTTCACTTTTTGGGGTTTACGGCAACTATTCATCGGGGGTGGTGTCAAAAGCCGGCTCTGCGTTCATCACTATTAGCTATAACTACAGGCACCACTTCACTCTGGGTTATGACTATCTCACTCTTAAAGCCGAAGGGTGGGACTATACCCAGCGCACAACTCTCGCAGGGGCTTCTTTAATGTTCGATCCCCTCTATATTAAAGCTTCTTACGGACGAATTAACGGCGATTTCAAAGATTTTTCGGGCTACACTTCCGAAGACGGCACAAACATCTACAGTGGCGAGGTGATCCTCCGAACGGGGGCGGCATATCTGGGCGCCGGGGTGAATTTTGTCGATCTGAACAGTTATTTCAAAAGAAAAAATTACCAGTTTGTTGCGCGGTTCGACTATTACTACGGCTATCTCTGGTATCTTTCGGTTAAGCCCGTCGTTTCACTTTTGGATACGCGCAACCCCTATTCCGCCGTGCCGGAAAAAGAAACGAAAACCCTTTTTTCAGTGGGTGCAAAGTTCAATTATTTGCTTGCGCCGGGGTGGGTGGCTAAGTTTTCGGGTGCGCTCGGCAGAAGAAACGGCTGTTACGATAACGACCTCCTTTCAATTTACAACCAAACGGAAGACCAGCTTTCACATTTTTCAGCGGGGGTTGAGTGGTATCCTTCTTATTTAACTGCAAAAACGGCGGTTTCACTCGGCTGGCAATTCAACCAATTTGACGGTTACGATGTAAATTATTTAATTGCGGGTTTAAAAATCAGTTGGTAAGCATATCAGAATTTTAGTTACGGGTGCGGGCGGTTTCCTCGGACAGCACCTTTTGCCCCGCCTGTGGGAAAAACACACCGTTCACGCGCTATATCATAACCCCCCGGTAACCGAGTCGAAAAGCCAATTTTCGCTCGCGGATGTGCGCGATTTCGCGGCTATGCAGTCCATTTTCCGCAGCTTTAAGCCGGAATTGGTGCTTCATCTTGCGGGGATAACTGCGGTTTCTCACGCTTTAGCGCTCACGGAAAAAGATGTTCACGATATTAATGTTAAAGCCTCCGGTTCGCTTGCCGCCCTTTGTGCGGAGCATGGAGCAAAAATGATTTATGCCTCGACCGACTTGGTTTACAACGGAAGTGCCGGCGGAAATCTTCGTGAGGATGCACCGCTTAATCCTCTTTCTTTGTATGCTTCCACGAAATTGGAGGGGGAGGCGGCTGTTCAGGCGGCGTGCGATGATTATCTTATCCTAAGGATTGCTCTGATGTACGGCTTTTCGAAAGGGAAACTGAAAGCATTTTTTCAGGAGGCTTACAACAAAATTAAAAACGGTGAGGAAGTGGTGCTTTTCCGGGATCAATATCGCTCTTCTCTCTTAGTGAACGACGGTGCCCGCATGCTCACGGAACTGACCGGACTGATGGAAAACGGAAGAAATATCCCCCACAAGTTTCTCAATTTTGGTTCGGGTGAAAGAACCTCCCGGGCTGAGCTTTTCCTTAAGTTCGTAAGGCGGGCGGGGTTGGATGAAGCCGCCGTTGTTCTGAAATCATTCCGCGAGCTGCCCAACCTGCCGCAGGTTGAGGATGTTTCACTTGATATTTCACGGTTGCTTTCCTGTGGCGTTGCGCCCCTTTCGGTGGATGAGTCGATTGATGTTGTTGTCAGGGAGTTGGAAAAAGGTTTTTAAGAACCTGTGCTTTTTAGCTGAGAGGGGGAAAAAGTGTGTTATTAAAAGCGAATAAAAAATGTATCGTAAATTTTCAGAAACATAAGCCGCAGTAAATGAGAGCAAAAGATCAACTTCTGGGTGCCCACACTTCAATTCAGGGCGGCGTTAACGCTGCAATTCCTCTGGCGCAGAAACTTGGGTTCACCGCAATGCAAATTTTCACAAAGAACAACAACCGGTGGAGCGCTCCCCCGTTGAAAGAAGAAGAAGCCACAAGTTTCAGGGAGGGAATTGCCGCTTCCGGCATCAAGTTTGTGATGGCTCACGATTCATATCTGATTAACCTCGGCTCGCCTGACGATGAAATATTCAACAAATCGGTGAACGCTATGACGGATGAACTCGAGCGGTGCGAAATGCTGGGAATCCCGCAGCTGAACTTCCACCCCGGCGCACACCTTGGGGAGGGCGAAGCCTTTGGAATTAAAAGAATCGCTTCGGCGCTCGATATTATTCACGAGAGGACACCCGGCTTCAAAGTTAAAAGTATGATCGAACTAACCGCCGGGCAGGGGAGCGCACTCGGTTACAGGTTCGAGCACGCAAGGGATATTATTGCGACGGTTAAACATCCCGAAAGAGTGACCGTCTGCATCGATACTGCGCACATTTTCGCCGCAGGGTACGATATAAAAGACCCCGTAAAATATCAGGAAGTTATCGCAGAGTTCGATTGCGTGATAGGCTTGGAGCGCCTGCAGGCTTTTCATTTTAACGACAGCAAAAAGCCGCTCGGCAGCCGGGTTGACCGGCACGATCACATTGGTGCGGGGTTCATTGGGTTGGAAGGGTTTAGAAATATCCTGAACGACAGCCGACTTTTCCGTGTTCCAAAAATTTTGGAAACACCCAAAGGGAAAGAACAACTTGAAGATTTAGAAAATCTCGCCCGACTCAGGGAGCTTATTGAGGTGTGAAAACTAAAACTGCGGAACTTCACCCGCAAACCGGTTAAAATGTTGCCTGTTTTCAAATTTGGTATATTCGTGCAGAAAAGTAAGCTTCACCTCGCCTGTGGGTCCGTTTCTGTGTTTTGCGATGATCACTTCCGCAAGCCCTTTCATCGAGTTTCCTTCGGAATCCACCTCTTTGCCGTAGTATTCCGGTCGATGAATGAACATCACCACATCGGCATCCTGCTCAATCGAGCCTGATTCACGCAGGTCAGAGAGCATCGGTCGCTTGTCGGTTCGCTTTTCCGATTCCCTGTTCAGTTGCGAAAGCGCAATAATCGGTATATCCAAATCTTTCGCCAAGCCTTTGAGTGAACGGGAAATGGTTGAAATCTCCCTTTCGCGGCTTTCGGTGTCTGCATGCCCTTGCATAAGCTGCAGGTAGTCGATAACAATCATTTTAATGCCGTATTCCGACTTCAGTCTTCTGGATTTCGCCCTGATTTCCAGCACTGTTTGGCCCGGCACATCATCAATATAGATCGGTGCTTCGGCAAGTTTTCCGCCGTATTGAGCAATTCTCGAGTGTTCCTCGGCGGTCATTCTCCCTTTTCGCAGGTTCTGCCCGGGGATTTTTGCCTCTGAGCAGATAAGACGGGTAACGAGTTGAGTTGTCGCCATTTCAAGCGAAAAAATCGCAACGGGGAGTTTGTGCATAACGGCGGCATTTCTGGCAAAGGCTAACGCAAGCGCAGTTTTGCCCATCGAGGGGCGCGCTGCAAGAATGATTAAATCGGAGTTTTGGAAACCGCCCAGAAAATCGTCCAAGTCGTAAAATCCGGTAGGTACGCCCACCACGCCTGCAGCGGTTTTGTTGTGCACCACTTCGATATACTCGATGGTTTGTGTAACGGCGCGCTTCATGTCGATATAAGTTTTTTTCGAGCGTGTTTCCGAGATTTGAAATATGCTGTTTTCGGCTTCATCGAGTATTTTCAGCGCCGTGTCTTCAGCCATATAGGCTCGTTGCGCAATTCTGTGGGATACATTAATGAGGTCGCGCAGAATTTTCTTTTCCACCAAAATTTTCAGGTGATATTCGATGTTTGCCGCCGAAGAGATGTTGTTCCCCAGTTCGGATAAATAGGTCAGCCCCCCGACCGAGTCGATCACTTTCAGTCGTGAAAGCTCGTTAAATACTGTCGGCACATCGATTGGTTCGTGCTCGTTATAGAGGTTCACCATAGCTGCAAAAATCGTCTGATGTGCGGGTTTATAGAAAGCGGTTTTATCTATCACCGAAACGGCTTTGTTAATCGCTTCCGGGTCAATCAGCATAGCTCCGAGCACCAAAGTTTCAATCTCATTAGTGTGCGGAGGCACCATCGCCTTATTCTGACCGTTCTCCGGTTGTGTGGCAACGATCTCGTTTTTTTGTTGCGTGCTCATAAGTTAATATGTGTATAAAATTTGTTGCATGCAGGAAAAATCAGAACATGCATCCAAGTTAAAAAGTTTTATTTATCGGGGAAGTAAAGATATGTATTTTTTCTGTAACCTTTAAGGGTTTTATCCCCCGCTTTAAGTTGGAAGTGGTGGTTGAAATATAAGCGGGAGAAAGGTTGTGAAAAACGCAGGCTCAAACCAAGCAACCCACTTCAAGGAAAAGCATAAAACCAATAAAAAAAGACAAAACAGGTTAAAAATTTACGAAGTAAATTTTAACAAAACCACAATATTATACTTTAGTGATATAAATATTAGGAAAAGTTTGAATATTTTAGTCAGCGAGTATTTGAAATTCTTTGATCATATAAAATTAATCAACCAATGGCAAAAACAGTACAGAATTATGAGTTGATAGAACAGATTGGGCAAGGTGGGATGGGGGTGGTGTATAAAGCCCGGCACATCCACTTTGGCGAAATTTTCGCGGTAAAAATGTTGTGGCAACAATTCAGCAGCAACCCTGCGGTTCTTAAGCTTTTTCATAATGAGGCGAAGCTTCTCCGAAAACTGCACCATCCTAACATTGTGGAGGTTTCCGACATCATCCTGATAGATAACGAAAATTACATAGTGATGGAGTTTGTAGAGGGGCGAACCCTTGCGGAAATTATTCAAAGGGAAGTGGGGCCCATCCGTCGTTCCCGTGCTGTTCATCTTTTCAAGCAGATGTTAGAGGGGATGGCTTACATACAGTCACAAGACCCTCCGATCATCCACAGAGACCTGAAACCGCTGAACATCCTTGTAACCAAAGATGATGTAGTAAAAATCACAGATTTTGGTATTGCAAAGGTACTGGATATAGAAGCTGCTGCGAGCACCCTGATGAAAGGCACACCGATATATATGAGTCCTGAAGCATTGGTTGATCCCTCTTCGGTTGATATAAGAACGGATGTTTATTCTTTGGGAATGACTTTCTATGAGATGCTCTGTGCAAAAACGCCCTTTACCGGCAGTAAAGCAACAACGCCGATTGCTGTATATAATCAGATAATAAAAGGTGAAATCCCACCCCCTACGGAGTTTTATCCGGGTATTTCGGATGAACTTTCTGATTATGTAATGAAGGCAATTCACCCGGAAAGAGAAAGCAGGTTCGAAAGCGCTTCAGATATGTACTATGCATTGGAGGAATTGGAAAAAGACGGCGCCACGGTCTATGGAGGGGATACACCACTTCCTCAAACTCCCGGTGTAGGGCGAAGGATTGAAAGGCCACTTCAAAGAGAGGGAATGGGCATTGGCGCAACCTCTTCCGGCGGAGCAAGCCAAGGAAAAGAGAGGGCACATTATCCGGGTGCTAATTTACGGTTTGAGAGCGGTTCTAAAAAAGAGGCAGAACTACCACCCTCCATTAAAACCAAAACCGGAATGGAACTTGTTTCAGTTGAAGGCGGCACATTTAGGATGGGTAGTGATGAAGGTGACTCTGATGAGAAGCCAATTCACGAAGTTACATTGGATAGCTTTTTAATTGGTAAGTATCCGGTTACACAAGAACAGTGGGAGAGTGTAATGGGTAAAAATCCGTCGTATTTTAAGGGTTCCAAACTCCCTGTTGAGAATATAAGGTGGTATGATGCGGTTGAGTTTTGCAACAGATTAAGTGAATTAGAAGGGCTTGACCCATACTATATTATTAGGGAAAGAGAAGCAACCGGATTTTGGAAATCATTAATTGATTCAACGGAAATTGTAATTGAATGTTCCGGAAATTCCAACGGTTACAGGTTACCCACTGAAGCGGAGTGGGAATATGCCGCAAGAGGCGGAAATCGATCAAAAAACTATATATACAGTGGCAGCAACAACATTGATAAAGTAGCCTGGTACGGGGGTAATTCAGGCGGTAAAACCTACGCAGTTGGATTAAAGCAACCGAACGAAATAGGAATCTATGATATGAGCGGCAATGTATGGGAGTGGTGTTGGGATTGTAAAGGAAATTACACATCCCCAAGGCAAACGAATCCTAAGGGACCCTCATCGGGCATAGGTCGTGTGCTTCGCGGCGGGAGTTGTCGCAACTACGCGCGGTACTGCCGTGTGGCGAATCGTGACTACAGCATGCCCGACTACAGGCACAGCTACTACGGCTTCCGCATTGCACGAAATAAGTAAAGAAGTTAATGGTACATTCCACCTCTAGCGGGAAAAAAAGGTTGAATAGTGGGAAAAATTTCATATTTTAATTATGAATTTATTTCACTTTCCTTTTAATATCATTTTTTGTTAAAGATGGCAAAAACAGTACAGAATTATGAGTTGATAGAACAGATTGGGCAAGGGGGGATGGGGGTGGTGTATAAAGCCCGGCACATCCACTTCGGCGAAATTTTCGCGGTTAAAATGTTGTGGCAACAATTCAGAAACAATCCTGCCGTACTTAATCTCTTCCTTAACGAGGCAAAACTTCTCAGAAAACTGCACCATCCGAACATCGTAACTGTAAATGAGGTATTAAGTTACGAAAATGAAAACTATATCGTTATGGAGTTCGTTGAGGGGCGGACACTTTCGGAAATTATCAGGAAAGAAGTGGGGCCCATCCGGCGGGAGCGGGCGGTTCACCTCCTCAAACAGATGTTAGAGGGGATGGCGTATATCCACTCGCAAAACCCTCCGATTATTCACCGCGACCTCAAACCGCTGAACATTCTCGTAACTAAAGATGATGTAGTTAAAATAACCGATTTTGGCATCGCAAAAGTGCTGGAAGCAGAAGCCTCCGCAAGCACCGTAATGAAAGGCACCCCGACAAATATGAGCCCCGAAGCACTTATGAACCCCTCATCGGTTGATACCCGAAGCGATGTTTATTCGCTCGGGATGACTTTCTACGAGATGCTTTGCGCCAAAACACCATTCACTGATACAAGAGCGACAACTCCCATAGCGGTTTACACTCAGATAATGCAGGGGAATATACCCCCGCCGACTGCGTTCTATCCCGGCATTTCCGAAAGACTCTCCGATTTCGTAATGAAAGCAATAAATAAAGAAAGAGAGTGGCGGTTCCCAAGCGCGTATGAGATGTTGCAGGAGTTGAAAATTATTGAAGAAATGGGCGAAACGATGGTCAGCTCCGCTCCGCTTTGGTCGGCTTTGGCACCGGCGGATGGCTCACACCCAACGCATGGGGGCGGCACGGGGGCATTTGTTAAATCGCCGGCGGAGAGGGAGCAGATTCTTCTCGGCAGAAAGAAAAAAAACAGGCAGAGAACGGAGATAATAGTAATTGTGATGATGATTGCCGTTTCCCTGATTTTTCTGTTGCTGATAATTAACAGTATCTTAAAAGAAGTGCCGAAATAGCATAATTACAGAACAATTTCGTAAGTGGGATAACATGGCAAAAATTGTACAAAATTATGAACTGATGGAGCAACTTGGTCAAGGTGGGATGGGAGTGGTGTATAAAGCCCGGCACATCCATTTTAACGAAATCTACGCCATGAAGATGTTGTGGCAACAATTCGGCAGCGACCCCACCGTACTTCAGCTTTTCGTCAACGAGGCGAAGCTCCTCCGGAAGCTTCATCATCCGAACATTGTAAATGTAACTGACATGGTAAGTTACAACAGCGAAAACTTCATTGTTATGGAATTCGTCGAGGGGCGCACCCTGGCGGAAATCATTCAAAAGGAAGTGGGCCCCATCCAACAGGTCAGAGCGATCAATCTCTTCAAACAGATGTTAGAGGGGATGGCGTATATCCACTCGCAAAATCCTCCGATTATTCACCGCGACCTCAAACCGCTGAACATCATTGTAACAAAAGATGATGTTGTTAAAATAACAGATTTTGGGCTGGCAAAAGTTTTGGATTTGAGCGCAGCGCAAAGCACGGTTATGAAAGGGACGCCACACTACATGAGTCCGGAACAGATACGGGAACCGGGCAATATTGATGTCAGAACCGATGTATATTCCTTAGGGATGTCGCTCTATGTTATGCTCTGCGGGCGTTTGCCGTTTGATCCGGCGACGGATAACACACCTATGTTGATCTACGAGAAAGTGGTGAACAAACAAATCCCCCCACCCACTGAATATTACTCGGGCATAACCGAGAGCTTGGCAGCCTATGTGATGAAGGCAATCCACCCGAACCGGAAGCGCCGGTTTTCAAGCGCACAGCAGATGTTGGATAAGTTGGAACTGCTGGAAGACAGAGGGGAAACTATAATGGATTACAAACCGCCACGGCTTAGCACTTTCCCTGATAATGAAGGCCGGCACGATAATGAACACCGGCACAAATCCGCAAGCGGAGACACTTCCCAACACATCAGGGAAAACCGGCTGAAAAATCTTATCCGGCTAAGCAAAAGCAGGTTTAGTAGAAACCTGCTAAGGAAAATTAAACCATTCAGAAGCAAAAAATTCAACATCATTTTTGCCGCAGTCAGCGTTTCCCTCGTATGCTTAATACTTCTGTTTCAATTCTTATTAAAAGATTCTATACCGACCGGCAAAGGGCTTGAAATGGTATTTGTTAAAGGAAGAAAGCTTGCTTCGTCAAGTTCCGGAGCAGATAGAGATGAGCCCGGATCTTCAAACCATAGTTACCTAATTATACCCGGTTTTTACATAGGGAAATATGAAGTTACGCAGAAATTGTGGGAAGAAGTAATGGGAAGCAACCGCTCAATGAATAGAGGTGATAACCTGCCGGTGGAAAATATTTCGTGGTTCGAAGCTGTTGAATTTTGCAATCGGCTGAGTGATATTTATGGTTTACAACGGGCTTATGAAATCCGGGATACAATGGTTAAATGCGACTTTAACGCAAACGGCTACCGCCTGCCGACAGAATCTGAATGGGAATATGCCGCAACAGGTAACTCAAACTTAATTAATGAGAAACGCAATGAAGACGGGCAGTATGATGATGATTCAGACGATTATGATTCTTACTCGGGAGAAAAGTACGGAGATGTACAATATTTCGACGGGATACTCCGTTCAGAATTTGGCTGGTATCAGGATAATTCAGATTTTAATACCCATCCGGGTGGGAAAAAACTACCCAACGGGATAGGGCTTTATGATTTTATCGGTAATGTGCTGGAGTGGTGTTGGGATTTGTATGAAAATTACTATTTTCCCTTTGAGGAAAACCCAAACGGATCCGAATCGGGCACTGAACGAGTGCTTCGCGGAGGCTGTTGGGCTTCCCCGTTGGAAGATTTAACATTATCGAAACAATTCAAAGCAGAGCCGAATACCAGAAGTAGTGTCTTTGGCTTAAGACTTGTTAAATCAAAGTAAATATTAAATTAAAATAAATCCAATCGATCGGGGCAAAAATGTCAAAGACTGTAAAAAGCTATCAGTTAATTGAGCAATTAGGGCAAGGGGGAATGGGTGTTGTTTATAAGGTACGGCACATCCATTTTAATGAAATCTACGCCATGAAGATGTTGTGGCAACAATTCGGCAGCGATCAGGCGATGATCCGGCTGTTTTTGAACGAGGCAAAACTTCTCAGAAAGCTCAGTCACCCAAATATCGTTAAGGTTTCCGATATTTTTGAGTTTGAAAACAACCACTATATCGTGATGGAGTTCGTCGAGGGGCGTACCCTGGCGGAAATTATTCAGAAGGAAGTGGGGCCCATTCAGCACACCCGGGCGATCAATCTCTTCAAGCAGATGTTGGAAGGGATGGCATATATCCAATCACAAAATCCGCCCGTACTCCACCGCGATCTCAAACCGCTGAACATTCTCGTAACTAAAGATGATGTAGTTAAAATAACCGATTTTGGGCTGGCAAAAGCGTTGGAGGTCGGTTCACAGACAAGCACCGTGATGAAGGGTACACCAAACTATATGAGCCCGGAACAGATACGGGAACCGGGCAAAATTGATATTCGTGCGGATATCTATTCTTTGGGGATGTCGTTTTATGTAATGCTTTGCGGTCGCCTTCCCTTTGATCCGGCGATTGATACCTCCCCGATTTTAATATATGAACGGGTGATGAAGAATAAAATCCCTCCGCCAACGGCTTATTATCCCGGCATATCTGATCAGCTTTCCGATTTTGTGATGAAAGCACTCCACCCCGATCGGGAGAGCCGGTTCGCCGGTGCACAGGAGATGCTGGAAGAGCTAAATAAATTGGAAGAAATGGGTGCAACAGTGGTAGAATCAATCAAGGGGAAGATTTCTCTCGCCGTTGTTATGAATAAAACCAAAATTAAAACCCGGCGTATTCTATCGCTTAAATTCAAAAATTTTTTGAACCAACTAATCCGCCCCCGGAAAAAAGGGGCAGGAAGCAGGCTACACAGAGCTGCAAATATTGTTAAGTTTTCTCTTCTCGCGGGTTTGTTGCTGGTTGCATTTTTTTTAATCAAAAGTTTAACTTCCGGTGAGATTCTGCACGAGATGGTCTTTGTGAAAGGGGGTACTTATTTGATGGGTTGTACGCCCGATCAGGAACCCGAATGTAACGAAAGCACTAACCCGGCGAAAACAGTTTCCGTTAACGACTTTTATATCTCCAAATACGAAGTTACGCAGGAGCTTTGGGAAAGTGTTATGGATTTTAACCCTTCCAAATATGAGGGTAAAAATCTGCCGGTCGAAGGAGTCAGCTGGCTCTATGCAGTTGAATTTTGCAACTGGTTAAGCGATAAAGAAGGGTTGGAAAGGGCTTACAGCGGTGGGAGTATGAATATTTCGTGCAATTTTCAGGCAAACGGTTACAGGTTGCCCACCGAGGCGGAGTGGGAATACGCCGCACGGGGTGGTTTGCGTTCGGGAAATTATAAGTACAGTGGCAGCAGCGATATTGAGAAAATTGCCTGGTATAAGAAGAATTCTAACAAGGTTTCCCACCCGGTGGGAAGAATGCTGCCGAACGAACTTGGGCTTTACGATATGAGTGGTAACATTTGGGAGTGGTGCTGGGATAATTGTATGGATTTAGGTTCAAAAACAAGTGACACAAATAATAATTCACAATTAGCGTGGATTCTGAATTATCGGGCGCTTCGTGGGGGTGATTGGTCCCGACAGGGGAGTGATTGCCGGGTTTCTGCGCGTGGTTGCAATCATTATACTTCTAAAGGCACCAATATCGGCTTTCGGCTTGTGAGATCAAAATAGTAGTGATTTTGGCGAAGTGATGGTTGTTCCCGGGGAGGGTGTTGGTTCGGGGAGTTCCGATAGAGGTGGTGTGCTCGAATCAGGTGAAGCAGAAAAAGTGTTTGATTTTTCAGAAGAGGTCATTCAGATGTCTGCGTGGTGGTCTGTGCGAATCAACCGAAGACGGGCATACAAATTTTTTCGCCGGTAAATTCAATAATTGCCCGTAAATATTGAAATATTACGGAAAGTTTGAATATTTTCGTTATCTCACATTTCGTTTTCTTTCATCAGTCAGGTTTTTATGGTTTATGGCTAAAATACCGGATTTACAAAGGCTTTTCGTTCAAACAGGGCAGTGTGTGCTGCCCCGGCGTTAAACAATGTTACCAATTTAAATTAAAAATAGTTGGGCCGGAAATATGGTTACAAATAACAAACAAAAGTTACGCAATTCTTCGCTGTTTTTTTTGCTTCTGGGCGTAGTGGCTACTTTACTGATCACTCTGGTAGTGGCGTTCGTAATATTCGAAAAATCAGACGCCGCCGGCGAGCTTAACACTTCTTCTACCGCAGATACGGCAAATCGTAATTCACCGGAAATGGTGTTAGTTGAAGGCGGAACATTTATGATGGGCTGCACTTCTGAACAAGGGGGCGATTGCTACAATTATGAAAAACCCGCTCATCAGGTTACATTAAATAGTTTCTATATAAATAAATTTGAGGTTACTTTTGGGCAGTTTTCCAGGTTTATTGAGGAGACCGGCTACAAAACAGATGCCGAAAAATCAGGCATTTGCTATCTCCGGTACGGAGATTCGTGGAGGGTTTTCTCCGGCGTGAACTGGCGCTTTGATGTCAACGCAAAGATTAGAAGCAACTCCGAGAGGAATCACCCGGTTATCTATGTAAGCTGGGCAGACGCAGTGGCGTACTGCAACTGGTTAAGCGATAAAGAAGGGTTGGAAAGGGCTTACAGCGGTGCCGGAAACTCTGTTTCCTGCGATTTCAATGCTAACGGGTATCGCCTTCCAACTGAGGCGGAGTGGGAGTACGCCGCACGGGGTGGCAGAAAATCGAAAAGCTATAAATATTGCGGCAGCAATATCTTAGGGGAGGTTGCATGGTATGATGGTAACTCATGGGGCAGAACACACGAAGTGGGCAAAAAGCTGCCGAACGAGCTTGGGCTTTTTGATATGAGCGGTAATGTCTGGGATTGGTGTTGGGATTGGAAGGGGGATTATTCTGCCGTAAGTCAAGTAAACCCTACGGGACCGCAATGGGGGCAATACCGAACATTGCGAGGTGGCAGTTGGTCTGAAAACCCGAGTTATGGCCGTGTGGGGGCACGAGGCATTATTTCCGGCAATTATGGGTATAATAATACCGGGTTTCGGGTGGCAAGATCAAGGATGTAGTGATTTTTTTTCAGAGAGAATTTGAATAATCAAAATATGGAAGCAGCGAACAAGTTATGAAAGCACTTAAAACAATAACCGGCGCGGTATTTCTCCTTTTTGTGATATTTCTGTCTGCGTGTGAAAAACCTAAGAAGCCCGGAGACGATGATGTTTCAACGGATAAGGAAAAATCGGCTGAAACATCCGGGGCTGATAAGAAAGAGGGGGAAATTTCGGGTGAAAACAAAATAACAGCCAAAACTTCCGAAATGGTGTTTGTTGAGGGCGGCACATTTACAATGGGGTGCACACCCGATCGGGATGGTGAGTGCTTAAATGACGAAAAACCGAAGCACAAAGTTACCCTGAGTGATTTTTATATCGGCAAGTATGAAGTTACGCAGGAATTATGGGATAGTGTGTTGGGTAGTAATCCCGCTGAATTTAAAGGTTCAAATCTCCCGGTTGAAAATGTAAGCTGGAATGATGCTGTAGAGTTTTGCAATAAGTTGAGTGACAGAGAGGGGTTGCAAAGAGCTTACAGTGGAAGCGGGAAAAATATTGTTTGCAATTTTAATTCAAATGGTTACCGGTTACCCACAGAGGCAGAGTGGGAATATGCAGCAAGGGGAGGAAACCTGACAAAGAATTACAAATACAGCGGAAGCAACATCATCGATGAAGTTGCCTGGTACGAAGATAATTTAGGGAGCAAAACTCACCAAACAGGAAAGAAGCAACCGAACGAATTAGGGCTTTATGATATGACCGGCAATGTTTGGGAGTGGTGTTGGGATTGGTACTCACGAAATTACTACACATCTTCCGGCAAAACGAATCCCAAGGGGGCTTCAACCGGCAAGTATCGGGTGTATCGCGGCGGAAGTTGGCTTCATGATCCGCAAAACTGCAGAGTAGCAAATCGTGATTGCAATAAGCCCGATTTCAGGTACAGCAGCCTTGGTTTCAGGTTAGCGAGAACAAAACTGTAGTGGTTGTTTGTAGTTGGAAAATTCTGAAGCCGGCTTTTGGGACGGATATTTTTATGCTTTTGGTACAAAGTTTTAATGGGCATAATGAAAATAATCCTGCAGGTCAGTTTC